>Ga0182024_10000236_pt1 | contig 136291 bp, 115 predicted proteins | sample P32metaG_FD_120480 | JGI IMG/M metagenome (GOLD analysis project Ga0182024, IMG submission 120480) | Permafrost microbial communities from Stordalen Mire, Sweden - P3-2 metaG (Illumina Assembly) | ecosystem: Environmental > Terrestrial > Soil > Wetlands > Permafrost | place: Sweden: Stordalen... | reverse complement strand
CGCCAGATACGCCTGCTGCTTGGTGTTGGCGAACTTCGGAATCGCGATCGCGGCCAAAATGCCGATGATCACGACGACGATCAACAACTCGATCAGGGTGAAACCCTTGCGCATGCGCTGCATGTTGGTATGCCCTCGGTGTTAGTGCGGCAACCGTCAGCAGTTGCCGGCGGGCCGTTCGGGTAGGAGCTGCAATTCGACAACAACTGGTAAGGCAATCCCCAGACCTATCTGTTCAGGCTGCCTGGGACGTACCTAAGTATTGAACCGACAACGCTTTACACTAGTGTCGCGTTTCAGGTCGGAGCCGCGGGACTACGGCAGATCGCATGACCGATTGCAGATCGCGATAGGCCGGTCGGTTGCGAATTGAGGCAGAGTTTCAGCCGGCCACGGCTAACACCGATCGCCTGGCGGCGGTCTCTCCTCCGCCCGTCGCCTGGGTCGATGACCGCAGCACCCGGTACCACGCGTCGAAGGTGGCGCCGGTCAATTCTGAGGCCGCGGACGGCAATACATTTCCCGAGTCGCCGAAATGCGATCCTGGCTTCGGCGGATCCGCGATCGCAGACGCGCGCCCCCCCCCCGAACCCCCATCACAAACACCGTGCCCCGCGCTAGCCCAGGTTGCATGGAACAGCCCACGCTTGCGGGGCGGCACGTCCGCCTCGTTCCACTCTCAATAGATCAGGTGCCAGCCCTCTGCGAGGTCGGCCTCGATCCTGAGATCTGGCGGTGGGTACCGTCGAATGTCGTCGCCGCTGCCGACATGCGGCGGTTCGTCGAGGAAGCCCTCGCCGAGCGTGATGCCGGGAGGGCGTTGCCCTTCGCGCAAGTTGAAATCGGCACGGGTCGCGTGGTAGGCAGTACCCGGTTGGCGAACATCGACCGCACGCATGCCAGGGCCGAGATCGGGTGGACGTGGCTCGGCAAGCCGTGGCAGCGTACCGCGATCAACACCGAGGCGAAACTGCTGCTGTTCACGTACGGGTTCGAGGTCATGGGATGCCGGCGTGTTGAGCTCAAGACCGACGTACTGAACGAGCAATCTCGCCGAGCCATCCGACGGCTCGGCGCGGTCCAGGAGGGCATTTTTCGGCGGCACATGATCACTGAGTCCGGCCGATCGCGGGATACCGTGTACTTTAGCGTGATCGATGAGGAGTGGCCGGACGTTCGTCAGCGACTGCGCGACCGGCTCGACACTCGGGCCAACGTCCCGAGTCCGCCGCGTCCGTAGATCGATCTCGCGACGATGGGTACCGCACCCGATCGCATCCTGACCCACGCCATGGTTGACGACTTGCGCGCGGGTCACAGGCTGTCGCCGTGGGCCGACGCCGTGTATGCCGAACTCGTCGCCAAGGTCGAGGACCCGTCCTTTCCCTGCACGTTCGGCACGCTCGCGCTCCGCAAGGGCGATCTGCTGGTGGCATTCGTGGAGACGAACGACGCCGAATCCCTCCGACAGGGCGTATGCGATCGATTCATCGAGTACACGGACCGCATGCGGTCGCTCGATCCAGTAGCGGCATCGCTCCACCCGCTTGCGCTCTTCCTCCCGCCGCCCGCAGGGGTACGAACAATCGAGGAGTACTTCGCGTTCGGGTGGTCGCTACTCCAATGGGTCCACGACCGCGACTCGCATCCATGGCCCGCACGAGTGGCGAGCGATCCCGACGATCCGGCGTGGTCCTATTGCTTCGGCGGCGTCCCCCTATTTGTGAATTTCAAGACCCCCGCGCATCACCAACGCCGCAGCCGTCGGATGGCAGGTGGGTACCTACTGCTCATTCAGACCCGCGATGGCTTCGACGTGGTAGCGGGCAACACGCCCCAGGGCCGTCGCGCGCGTGGTCTGATACGTCAGAAGCTCGCCGCCTACGACACGATCGCGCCATATCCTGAGCTCGCACATTTCGGCACAGCCGACAATCGCGAATGGAAACAGTACTTCGTCCCCGATGACAATACCCCGGCCCATCGGCAATGTCCGTTTAGGAATAGCGGGTAGCGATTGCAGTTGCAGTTCCAGTTGGCAGACTTATGATCGCCCAAGGTGCTGCCGGACGACGCAGCCTGGGGCCGTTCGCGAACGCCCCCCCCGCCGATTATTCGAACTCGCGGCGTGGAGGCGGCTGATCAGGCCCGAGCACACCGACTGCGATGTCGGCGGCGGCGTAGTTCTCTCCACGAATGGGATCGCCGGCCATGCGTCGTAGCATCGCCAGCTGCCCGACGTGCGTGAGCGCATCCGCGATCGGGGCCTGGAATAGGCGCTCCGCGGGATATTCCCGGAGAGCGTTCGACGCCAGGTACGCGTCGAGCTGCTGGAGCGTGCTGAAGAATCGCTGTGCCTCCTGGTCCCACGGCAACGGTGTGGCTGGCCGCCATACGTTCTGTCCCTTGGCCATCCAGAGCGCCCATTCGAAGAGGTCACCCATGTGCGCGACGATCTGCACCGGCGTGCGCGAGGTGTCGCCCAAACGGAAATCGCCGAAGCCGGCCGGGACATCCCGCAAACACTTGGCAGCACGATAGGCGAGCGTCGCAAGCGTATGACGCAGCAGGGCGCGCGACGCCTCGTCTCCCGACGGCGACCGACCGGTCGCGGCGTAGTCTCCGGAGCGCTGAATCATGGTCGGGGGGTCGTCGGAGGTGTAGTGGTCCAATAATCGGCATGGCGAGCGTCGCACAGTATGCGAATTACCCGATTCGCGGACAAGCGCAAGCGCTCTGGTGGGAGGCCGTGCAACCCAGGGGGCTGCATTCGCCTGAGGGTCCGCGGGCCAAGGCTCGCGGACAAACCATTCAACGCCTGGGGGCATCTCATCCTCATTACCCACATCAGTGGAGGCGCTGATGCGCGTACGATGCCGGGTAGGGTATGGGATGGGGGTCGTGCTGTCGATGGCGGTATCTGGATCCGCGCTGCGCGCCCAGGCGACGACCCACGACGACGCCAAGTGGCTCGACGAATGCCGCGAGCACTGGGGAGGTGACCGGGAGGCGCACTCCTGCGAGCTTCGGGTCGAGCGAGTGGTACGGTATAGTGGTACGCTCGCGGTTGACGCCGGCGAGAACGGCGGTGTCACGGTGATGGGGTGGGACGGGGACAGTGTTGACGTGCACTCGTTAATACAAGCCCAGAGTCGCACGGAGGACGACGCCCGCGATATCGCGAGCCACGTGACCGTGGTGACCGCCAACGGGTCGGTACACGCCGACGGGCCGCCAGAGGAGCATCGTACGTCATGGTCCGTGAGCTATCGGATCTACGTGCCGCGCCACGCCGACTTACATCTCGTAGCCGTGAACGGACCGGTTTCCGTCCAGGGCGTCACCGGACATATGGAGATGCAGGCTGTCAACGGCCCGGTCTCACTCAATCAGGTTGGTGGCGACGTGCACGCCCGGGCCGAGAACGGGCCGCTCGACGTCGCGCTCGAGGGAAGCCGATGGGACGGTACGCGGCTCGACGCCGAGACCGAGAACGGGCCGGTGGATCTCACGCTGCCGGCGCACTACGCGGCGCACCTGGAGACCGGCACGGTGAACGGCCCAATGGATATCGACTTCCCAGTGACTGTCCAGGGAGACATCGATGTGCGCCATCTATCGCTCGACATCGGCGGCGGCGGCCCTCTTGTACGGGTCGTGACAACGAATGGCCCAGTCAGCGTACGGCATAGTGGCCAGTAGGGGATAGCGGAGGGCGATTGGCAGTTGGGCGCTGTAACCGTCGGGACGCAGGGCCGTCTATAGATCATGGATCATCAGGCTGGCAACGGAGATAGCCCCCATCCCAATGGAGGGGCACCCGCTGCTCAGTCGCATGCTCAGTCGCCTGCACCGCCGCCCGGAGAACCCAGGACTCTACCGCCTATTCATCCTGCGACGGGCGGTCGCGCCGTGTCGGTCGCGCCGCCGCCGCCAGTGGCGCCCGCACCGCCGGACTCGCTTCCCAAGCATGCGCTCGGCGGTGGCCCGGGTGAGCCCGGCGATCCGGCCCTCGATGGGACGCTCGCGTTGTATCTCGAGCGCGTTGCAAACCGCGCGGCGGCGGCGTTCAGCGCATCGGCAGCGGTGATCGCGCTCGTCGGCGACGATCGACGATGCTTCATTGGCGGCTCGGCGCCGCCAGCATGGTTGAGTCGAGACCCCGGCGCCTTGATCCGATCGCGCGCGTGCGCTGGTGTACTGGAGAGCGGCGAGCTCGTCGCGGTCGAGAACGCGACGTCCGCGGTTGGCGTGAGCGGCGGTATAGTCGCCGCGATGCCCGGCGCCCCAGCCTACATGATTGCTCCCCTGCCCCGCTCACCATCAGGGCGCCCGGCAGGCGTGTTCTGCGTGTTCGCGGCATCTCCGCGCCAGTGGTCAGTTGAGGAGATCGCCCTGCTGGGTGAGCACGCCGCCGCGACTGCGCCCGCGCTCGCGTTGCGGCGACGTCCCGAGTCTACGGAGCATGGGACGAACCGCGCACGGCGCGAATTGCTGAATGACCCCCTCACCGGTCTGCCCAACCGCGTGCTGTTCATGGAGCGCCTCGCGCAGGCGATCGCCAGGAATCGGCGCGAGGCGGCACCGTTCGCGGTCATCCTCCTCGACTTGGATCATTTTCGTACGATCAACGAGAGTCTCGGGCACGCGGCCGGCGATGCGCTGCTCGTGGCCGTGGGCCAGCGACTGGTGAATTGCTCGCGGGCGGGCGACACGGTGGCGCGACTCGGCGCGGACGAATTCGCGCTCCTTATCCACCGAGTCACGCACGCCGCTGATGCAGCCCGTTTGGCCGAGCGCGTGCAAGCCGCACTCGCCGCGCCAATCGACGTACAGGGCTACGAGGTCTTCACGTCCGCCAGCTTTGGCATCGCACTCGAATCAGGCAGCGCAGGCGAACCGGAGCATCTGCTGCGCAGCGCGGACCTCGCACTCGGTGGCGCCAAGCGGGCGGGCCGAGCGCGGTTCGTGGTCTTCGACCGAGTCATGCACTCGGAAGCGCTAGCCCGCCTCCAGCTCGAGACGGAGCTGCGCCGCGCGGCTGAGCGCGAGGCGTTCGTGCTGCACTACCAACCAATCATTTCGCTGACCACCGGCCACATCGTGTCCGTGGAGGCGCTTGTGCGCTGGGACCACGAGGAGCGGGGACTCGTCTCGCCGGCAGCATTCGTCGCCGCTGCGGAGGCGACGGGGGTGATCGTCCCAGTGGGTCGGTGGGTGCTGGCCGAAGCATGTCGCCAACTCCACGCCTGGCATGTGGCTTTGCCCCAGTGGTCGTCGCTGACGGTCGCGGTCAACGTGTCCGTGCGCCAGCTCCTGCGGCCGGACTTCGTCGATACCGTGAGTCGGGCGTTGCGTGAGGCCAGCCTGGCACCCGAGTATCTCACTCTCGAATTGACAGAAAGCGTCGTGATCGAGCGACCGGATGTCGTGCTCACTGCGCTCACCTCCGTGCGCGAGCTCGGCGTCAAGGTGCATCTCGACGACTTCGGGACTGGGTATTCCTCGCTCGCCGTTCTCGATCGCTTTCCCTTGGACGGGGTCAAGATCGATCGGACGTTCGTGCAGATGGTCGGTCGCGAGTCTCGGGCGGTGCAGTTCGTCCAAGCGATGATCACGCTGGCACAGAGCTTACAGCTCGAGACTGTCGGCGAGGGTATCGACGCCGATGTGCAGTTGCGCGAGCTCAGAGCGATCGGTTGCACATACGGCCAGGGATATCTGTTCGCGCGCCCGGGCGACGCACCGACGGTCGAGCAACTACTGCGGGATGATCCGAGTTGGTGAGTGGGTTGGCGAGAGGGTCGGTGAGAGCCGAGAACCGTGACACGAGGGCCGGCTGCGGTACGCTGCAACCGGCCCCCGCTTCGTCGTCATCGAACCCGTCGAGCGTTACTTGTTGTGCTTCGCGGGAGCCGGCCGGGGCGCCGCCCGAGGCGCCGGGCTAGGCGTCGCACGTGGTGGCATCGTGGTCTTTCCAGCGACGGCCGCTTGATGGTACCGCGCATCGATCTCGTTGTGCTCCGACTGTTGTTGCTCGGCGAGCGCGTCTGACGACACCCCAGCTGGTGGTTTGGCGAACTGCTGCTCGTGACGGGCCTCCATCTGCGTTCGCTCGGCGACATATGACGCATTCAGCGACGGCGATGCCGTGCGCACCGGGGCTCTGGCTGCCGGAGGTCGAGAGGACATCGGAGTGCCCACTGGCACACGTGTAGCGGTCGCTTCGTTGCTTGGCGTGGGTGACGGGGTCGTCTCCTGCGACCGCGCGGTCACCTGCTCGCGCGGCGGTTGGGCGACTGCTGGACGCGACGTTGATGGTGGTGGCGTCATTGCCCGCGAAAGTGTACCTGTCTGAAATGCGGGACGGGCCACAGGCAGACCAGCGCGCGCCGGTTTCAGCGTTGCACCGTTGCCGGGTACTGTTGCGGCCGAGCGCACTGGGAGTGTGCGAGCTGACCGCGTAGCGGCGGGCGTGGCACTCCGGAGCGCGGCGAGTTGTGACGGCACGAGCGGTTTCCCACCACTCGCCGCAAGTGCGTGCTCTTGGGCCGCGAACGGCACCGGAGCAGGGGGCGGAGCGTGTACCGCCAAGACCGTCCGGCGCGCGATGTCGCCTGGAGGACGGGTCAGTGCGCGTCCACCCGCATTGGCATTGAGGCTCTCATGCGTGGGCGCAACCTGCGGCGCCGCACCAATCACGGCAGCCGACTGGATCTCCGAGTCCGGCACTCGAACGGCGACGCGGTCAACCGGCGATGCGCTGATGAACGCGGCCCGCGGTACCGCAGTAAAGGCATTGGGCACGCCGCGATTGCGGTAGGTGACGTTTGTCACGTTGGTGATATTCGTGATGTTCGTGACGTTGGTGATGTTGACGCGCCGGACATAGGCGTCGCTCACCCGATACGCAGGCCGGTAGACCTCATCGGGCCCAAGTGGGAACCACCCCACCCCGCCGCCAGGACCGAACCCCGCTGACGCGCCCCACCCCGCGCCTCCTACGAAGACGACGAGTCCCGGTGCGTATACCGCGGGCGCGATCACGCGCCCCGGGCACCAGCCCCACCGGCTATTCACGTACGCCCACCGGCCGTAGTGGAACGGCGCCCAGCCCCACGGCGCGTCGTCCACCCACGTCCACCCCCAGGGGCCTACCCACGCCCAGTGACCGGTGTGGTACGGCGCCCAGCCGACCGCCACGGCCGTCGGATACCAGACGGGGCCATTGTCTGCGTCGTTGTCCCAGGTGCCATTGTCATCGAGATCCTCGACGCCCGGCATGTCGCTCGGGACATACCGTCGGGGGGCACGATCCGCGAGCTCATCGCGCGAGCTCGCCCACTGATCGAAGTCATCGGACGGCCCTTCCTCCGCGACGTTGTACGTGGGTGCGCTATCGCCCTGCATCGTGGCCAACTGGTGCGCGGCGAGGGCGAATGACGACCCGGCGGATGTCACCTCGGCCGACCCCGAGTGGACGGTCACCGTGGTCGTCGCGCCGTCAGGCGAGACATCCACACGGTACTCGCCCGTCGCGCCGAGCGTGACGGCGGCGTTGGGCGCATCGATCTCCGCAGACTCGCCGTCGCCAAATGTCCCCAGGCGGACAGTCACGCTACCCTGCGGGAGTCGCAACTGGAGCGAATTGTCATCGAGTCGGGTGATGTCCAACTCTGTTTCGTGCCAGACGCGCGCCGCGGCGGTTCCCATCTCGATTTCGGCGCGACCAGCCGTGTCCGACCAGACTCGGTCACCAGTCGTCACCGGGCGATTGGGCTCGGCAGCACCCCACTCGGTGTCGATCGCCGGTTCAAAGGAAACGGCGCCTTCGAGAGCAGTGAGCCGCCCCACCCGAGCGGGAGGATCGGCGACTGGACTCGCAGCCGCAGTCGGTCGGTCTTCCGGTGGAACAGGGACGTCCTGGGCGGCGGCAGCGGACACCATGAGGAGTCCGTTCGCTGCCGCGGCAATCATGACTACATGAGCGAGCATAGTCGAATGGCGTATAGGCCGGAGAGGCATGAGTCGAGTACGATGAGGAGGTGAGCGCGATTGGCTTTCGACGTCGGCAGCGGCTGCTGCATCGACGGACGCGCGAGGACACGGCTGCGGATACACCTACACTGGAACGTATCGCCGCAAACGCCTACGTTCGCGAAACGCAGTCCAATGTGGCAACTGGCGCCCCCGGCTGCTAGGCGATCTGGGCATTTCGCGTGCCCCCGGGGTGACCCCCGATGCCGCCCGTCGCCCGCCGAGCCACCGCCGGTCGCCTCGCCGCCGCTACCGCCCGAAGTTCAGCGGAATTTCGTGCACACTCGAGGTCGACGCCGGAGGGAAATGCCAGGCGGAGACCCGCGCGCGAATGCAATTCTCCACATCCGTCGCGCCCCCACCGGACCAGGAATGACGGGCGACCGCGGCGTGGCTCACGCTGCCGTCCGGTATCAGCGTCACACGCACCACGACGGCGCCGACCAGTTCGGGGTGCGACCGCAAGCCGTATTCCGTGTAGCAATACTCGAGTTCTGGCTGCCACTGGTGCACCAGATTTCTCACCGTCACATCGTCCACACCGGTGAGTGCGCGGTCGCCGGACGTGGTGGTCGCCGGTACATTCGTCGCTGAAATGACGACCGGTGTGAGTCCCGCGATCGGAGCGACCAACGAGACCGCCGAGACCTGCCCCGATGTAGGTGCTGCCGCTGGCGAGCTCGGACTCGAGGGCGGTGCGCCAAGTGGTTGGGTCGCGGTACGCACACTGACGGCCGCGATCGTCTGAGACGGGACATATGGTGCCGCCCCAGCCGGTCGTGCGCTTGCCCGATGGTGTGGGACGGTCGTCGTCGGTGTAGTGGGGGCACGTGGTGGTGGTGGAGATGGCGATGGTGCCGTCGCCGCGAGCTGCGTTGAGCCACTCGACACAGCCACGCTCGTCGGCGACGCGGGAGCAGGCATGGCCGCCGCCGCGGCTTCGCCAACCGCTGTCATGTGGAGGGCTCGGGCGGTACGCGCCGCATCGTGCAGCGCCTCGGCTGCGGAAGGGGCCGCATCAGGATAGAGCGTCACGAGGAGCCCGTCCTGTCGGTTGGCACCGATATTCGTGCGTAGCGCGACGCCGTCCCTATCCAACGTCGGCTCGAGAATCACGTCTCCGACGCCGAGGATCATGTGCGCGGTGTCGGACTGCGGGCCCGCGGCTGATTGTGGGTCGCCGCCAGACGATCCAGATGCTACGGTGGCCATGAGTCGCTCGTCGAACGCTGCCCATCGGTCCGCGTCATCGGAACTCATGGCTACCGCGTGCACGAATGGATTGCGGAAGCCGGTCGAGGCGAAGACGAGCACACTGTCGGCATCCGTGGCGCGGAACCAGACGACGGTCGTGCCCCAGCGCAGCATCGCGGTTTCTTTCTCGAGCGGTGTCGTCGGCGCGACCGCGGCAGTGGAGGCGTTTGCACCCGCGGGACTCGACGCCGATTGCAGCGCTTGCGCGGCGAGCGGCGGTGCGAGTGGGGCTACGAGTGGGGCTGCGAGTGATGCACCGAGGAGGGCGGCCGCTACGCACGCGATCGCCGGTCCAGCAGCGAGCGCGACATCGAGCGGCCGAAGAAAGCCACGCATACAGGATGTCCCCCCAAGAGTCCGTTCGGCAGCTGGACTGGCATGGTGGACCGATGGAGCTCGGTCCGCGGTAGCCTCCGGAGCTTTGCGTCGCCGGCTTTCGCCGGGTATGCCATTATCGCGGGCACCCGGGAGCGGGCACCCCCACCGCAGATGTGCGGCAGTCCATGAATCGCGTCTTGGAATCTAGGAGCGCCAGTCCTTCGAGCAACGGACAATACGCCCGAGCATCCAACTATGCGTCCCCGCGTATGCGGGAGCTATACAACGCGCGGGCGATGACCCGAGTCGCGGCCACCTCTAGTCACCTGAATGCGATTCGAGACGCGCTAGGTCTTCGCTGCGCCCGGGGTCGAGCCCGAATGGTCGATGACGATAAACGACACCCGATCCTTCGCGAGCGCCCGGAGCCACGTGATCAGGTCACCGATCCGCTCCTTCGGAAGTACGCCCTGCGCACCACTCAAGCGATGGACGATCACGAGATCTCGACCAACTTGTCGGTACTCGGATTCGTACCGGCCAAACGCGCTCGGTGCCGTGACGTTGGGCGGGAGGTGGGCTCGCCACCCGTCGGGCAACGTGATACGCATCTCATCGACGATCGCCGTCGGCCCGACGAGCTGCACGGCGTCGATCGGCATCTTGCGCGGACCGTGTGCCTCGAGCTGATCCGCGATTTGTCCCCAACGAGCCGCACCGGTGTGGAGCGTGAGTATGTCCGTCTCGCCGGATTGTTGCGTCGCGTCGCCATCCCGGACAATGAACGCGATCCGCGCGGTCGCGTGGAGGTCCTTGCCGTCAAAGGTGGCGAGGCTGTCGCCTTTCGCGTTCGGGAATATCGACGATGCCATTCTGCGCTGCAGGTCGGCGCGCTGGGTCGAGTCCATCGGGGTCCGCATTAACGAGCGCAGTCCGAGCTCGGAGAGCCCAGTGCCTGTGATCTCGACTCGGCCGTTGAACTTCCCGTCAGTGGTAAGTGCGCCAACGAGCAGAGAACTGGTCTTGTTCGCGGCGGGTGGATCGGGTGGAGTCGTCACTTCCTCCGTCGTCCCATCGGGGTGCACGATCAACGCGAATTCATCTTCATCACCATACGGCAGCGTGCCAAAGCGAGACAGCTCCGACGTGAGGTCCACGAACTGGTAGCCGTTGGGCCGCTTGATAGCGGCAATTTCGTGGTCGAACGCGCCAATCGTCGGGAGCGCGCGATCGGGCCGACCACCAGCGTTGAGGAGGACGGGATACGCTTGAACCCCGATGACACCCAGGGCGGCGATGAAGAGCGTCGCTTTGTCTTTGCAATCGCCAAACCCTGTCGCCAATACGGTCGCCGGTGCACGCGGCTGGTAGCCGCCAATTCCGAGCGATACCGACACGTATCGGACGTCCTGCGCGACCCAGCGATGGATCGCGCGGATCGAGTCCTCGAGTGTCGTGGCGTGTGCGGTGATGCTGCGGACCGTGTCACGAAGCGGTGATGCGGAGGTCAACTGGTCGTGCGCCAGGCCCGCGTACCACCGACCGATGTCAGACCAGGAGCCGGGCCCGCCGACCGACAGCCACATGCTCACCCGGTCGGAGTCCGCGCCGGGCGCGAACATCTCCGGTTTGTTCCAAGCGACATCGTTGGTTGCCCATTCATACACCTTCCGGCCACCGTTGAGCGACTCGCGGCGCCGGAAGTTCAGATTGCGCTCGTCGATGCGGAGCGCCATGTCTTTCGGGACATCGATCAGAAAGCGAGAGCGGCGCACTGTTGTACCCGAGGTGACGAACCAGGACTCGAAAAAATCCCCGGATCGATAGGGCGCACGCTCCTCAATCATATAGCTGATATCGACCAAGGTGCCGACCGCCACACCGCTCAGTGATGTATGGAGCACCTTCCGATGCACGTACACAGGGTTTGCCATGGCCGCCGGCACATCGGACAACTGGGTCTGTGAAGGTTTGGCACTGATCACCTGGCCGGTTCGCGAGAGCACCCGGATCCAGTTTATCGTGAGCTGTTGATGGTCTGGGTCGTAACGAAATTGTCGCTCTTCGAACCCATGGACGGCGCTTTCCTGTAGGACTTGCGTGACTTGGCGAAATGTTCGCGTGCCGCGTCCATCGCCGTCCATCCGGACCACACCGTCATCCAACAGGATCACAGTTGCCTGTTCGGGATAGGCGGCACTATCCACGGCGAGTTTGTAAATCGTATCGTCGGCAATCGACGGGTCGCCATGCTCTGTAATGTGTGGTGCCTGGCCGCGAGCACGAGTCCCCGCAAGGGTGACGAAGACACCAAGAGTGCCGAGGGCGACGATCCAGCGGTCGAGCGGCATTGAGACATCCAGTGATCGGGTACGATACGATACTGCCGAGTCCGCCGGCAGACCAGAGCGACAAATCGACCTGTACTTCGGGCAATCCGACTACGGGCGACACGGCCAATCGGTTGGACTTTCTAATTGAGGACGACCACCGAGCCACGGCTGTCCAGAATCCCAAGTGTCGGCAATCTCGACCGATTCGGGCCATTGAATCCGACCTTCAACCGACGGTCGAGGAGGTCCGATCGGCCCTGGAGGGTTAGTCGCCGATCTGCATCACCGCATCGATGAGCCGGTCCACGTCATCGGCGGTCGTGTAACAGGCGCAACCAGCCCGCACCAAGCCGCGGGGTGTGACGCCCAGGTGCTCGATGACGGTTGACGCGTAGAAGTCACCATGTGAGACGAATACAGCCGCTTGCGCGAGTTGCTGGGCAACGGCACGTGCTGAGAAGTCACGGATCGTGAATACCACCGTGGGTGTGCGGGGCCGACCGGGGCGCGGACCGTAGAGTTGGACCGAAGGGATGGCGGACAGCCCGTCCCACAGGTGCGTCACCAGCGCCTCGCCTTCACGGTGGAGCATGCCGAACGCGGCCATGAGCTGAGCACGTCGAGGCGTCACACGCGGGAGCGACGGCGCGAGTGACGCCAAGAAATCCACGGCAGCAGCCGCGCCAGCAATTCCCTCGTGGTTTTGCGTGCCAGTCTCGACCCGCTCTGGCGGCTCATCCGGCGCAGGATCGAGCTTCGGAACGTCCAGCTCCAGAAGCAACTCGTATCGGCCATAGAGCACGCCGACGTGCGGACCATACAGTTTGTACGCCGAGCACACGAGCAGATCGCATCCCCATGCGCCGACGTCGATCACGCCATGGGCCGCATAGTGCACGGCATCCACAAATGCGAGCGCCCCCACGTTGTGCGCAAGCTCCACGATCCGTGGGATGTCGTTGATCGTGCCGAGTGCGTTGGACGCGGCACCGATTGCGACCAACCGGGTACGTGGACCGATGCACTCCGCCAATTCATCGAGATCGAGTTCGCCAGTCTCAGGGTCGAAGCGCACTCGACGCACGAGAATGCCGCGCTCACGCTCGAGCGCGCACCACGGAGCGACATTGGCCTGATGATCGAGCTGCGTGACGACTACTTCGTCACCCGGTCCCCACCCGCGACCCAGAGCCCGCGCGACGTGAAAGGTTAATGTTGTCATATTGAGCCCGAATACGATCTCGTGGGCCGACGTCCCTCCAAATAGATCCGCAAACGCCTCACGCGCCCCGGCAATCATCGCATCTGTTTCGATGCTCGTCGGATACGCCCAATCTGTATTGGCGTTGTGATTGTAGAGGTAGTCGCTCATCGCCTCCACAACCGAGGTCGGCACCTGCGTGCCCCCGGGCCCATCAAAGTACGCAACAGGACGACCAAGGTATTCGCGCGCAAGCGCCGGAAATTGGGATCGGATAGAATCTGGAGGCATCAAGCGGTGGTTGCCGATTGGCGATTAGCGATTAGCGATTAGCGATTAGCGATATCGTGACGAAGGTCAAGCAACATGCACAAAAATCAGTTGCAGTTCCTAAACCACCCAACCACTAACCACCAACCACTCTACCACTAACCACTGTTCCTCCGAAACCACTCCACAATCCGCTCGAGCCCCTCGGCATCGATGGCCCCAAATGCCCCAGGATGGTCAGCGTCGATATCCAGCACTCCAATGAGCGTTCCGCGGCAGTCAGTGACCGGGATGACGATTTCGGAGCGCGTACGTGCATCACAGATGATATGCCCAGGAAACAAGCTGACATCGGGAACGATTACCGTGCGGCGGTCCGCTGCCGCTGTTCCGCAAACACCGCTGCCAAAGGCGATCTCCAGACAACCAACCGTACCCTGGTACGGCCCGATACGGAGCAGGCGCTCTGGCTCGACGACACGATAGAAACCGGTCCACAGGTATCCAAACGCGTAGTGAACCAATGCACTGATGGTCGCCATACCGGCCACCGGGTCAGTGATGCCCTCGAGTACCGCCGCGACATGCGCGGAGAGTTCGTCGTACGCAGCGGCTTTGGGACGTGCGCGGAGATCGAGCATGATTTCGGCCATATGGAGGAAGATACAAAAATCTGCCGGCTGATGGATCGCCCGACATTCGGCCCAACGGATCGTCCGTGGTAATGGACCACTCGATGTGAACGGAACGGCAACCTAGATCCGACTGAGATCGGAGCACATCCGGCCTATTGTCAGGGGTGATTTCCCTCCTGGCTTCGGGGGCGCAGATTTGATCATGCGCCGCCACCCGAATGCACGCTCGCCGATCGTGATCCTCACGATCGCGCTCCTAGGTATTTCAGTCGCGGCGCCACTGATCCGGGTTTCACATGACCCGCCACTGGCCATCGCGGTGTGGCGCCTTGGGTTCTCGCTCCTCGTCATCATCCCATTTCTCGGCCATTATGCACGGCTGGCGCCAGTGGGCCAGTCTGACCCGCGGTGATCTCCTCGTCGCGCTTGCTGCTGGTGTGCTCCTCGCTTTGCATTTCTGGTCCTGGAATACGTCACTCACTTATACCAGCGTTGCCGCGTCTGTAGTGCTCGTCAATACGCAGCCGATTATTGTGGCCACATTTTCCGCAGTGTGGTTGCGCGAGGCACCAAATCGGCGCCAATGGAGCGGGATTGCGCTGGCGGTATTTGGTGCGTGCATTGTCGGGTGGGGCGACTTCGGCGGCAGTCTCAGTCCAGCAGGAAACAGCCACACTACCCTGTTGGGCGACGGCCTCGCGTTGTTTGGAGGTATTGCGGCGGCAATTTATTACGTTGCTGGACGCCGACTACGAGCAACGCTCGATCTCTGGCCATATGTCGCGCTCATCTACAGCGTCTGCTTCCTGACGCTCCTTGCGATCGCTCTGGCGACCAGCACACCGTTGCTGCCTCAACCACCTCGGGAGTTGGCGATCTTCGCAGGCCTTGCCCTCGGTCCAATGCTGCTCGGTCACACGGGTCTTAACTGGGCGCTCAAATATCTGCCGGCGTACCTCGTCGTCCTCACGGTACTCGGAGAACCAATAGGGGCAACCCTGCTCGCCGCAGTGCTACCAGGAATCCGAGAAATACCCTCGACTGCGACGCTGATCGGTGGGGTCCTGCTACTCGCGGGGATTTCTGTTGCCGCAGTATCGCAGGCAGCACCACAACCTACAATTGACTCCGATGTGCACCTACCATGAGTTTCGCGCCATATTGGACGAGAACAACAGCTATGGCCGCGCTTCTTCCATGCTGTGACCTAGGTGATTGGCAGGCGTCTCTCCCTCAGTGTTTCCATAGGGTTGTAGCGAGAGCTGGTGGCAATGACACCAGGTACTCACCACATTACGCGGTCCCATTCAACGGAGTTGATGATGAAGCGACTCGCAACATTCTGTCTTGCATGCGGTTTTGCAATCGTCATGGCAGCATGCGGCGGTAGTACTGCACCGAAGGACACGTTCAGTGGTATTTGGAGCGGAACGACCGACGGATTGACAATCACCACGACCACTTCACAAACTGGCTCTACGATAACCGGGAGCTGCACCGCTGTCGGCAACAGCATCAACTTGACCTGTACCCTGACCGGCACGTCGAGCCCACCCACTCTAACATTGACAATGGCGTTTTCGGACGCCGAGCTCGTAACCTTCGCCGCGTCTTATGCGAACCGCGATAGTGTCGTAGGTACGTTGTCCGAAAACGACACAGCTTTTACCTCGTTCTCCTTCAAGAAGCAATAGTACCAAAGGCGTTCTAAACGTCTCGCGGTTTGCTAGAGTCGTCGGCCGCTAAAATTATAGAGTCGGATTTTCTAAACTCAGAGGCAGCACAACAGTAGCAGATAGACGCACTCAGTGGATGCCATAACCCCGGCCGGAATGACGCTCAGAGGCTAGTCATATAGTCGAACCAGACACCTGATAATGTCGGCTACAGCGTATCAGACGCGGTGCGTGTGTCGCTCTGGTCTGAAAATCTCAAGCCGGAGTTTCGAGACTTCGTCGTCGGTAGCTGCCCGCAACTCATTCTCGACAGCCACCAGTCCCGCAATTTCTAGCATCCGTAGGGTGAATTCCGTGCTAGTCACACACGTGAGCGTATCACCGACAAGATCGAATGCAGCCAGGTCTTCGACATAGACAGCGTGAGTTGCAGGATACCGAGCAGCTGCACGGGTGCGTACACGATCCCAGAGAGCTGATGCATCCGCAGTCACTGGTGCAGTCCGCGCAGCATCGATCAATGGCACACGGGGTAGGGACGAGATGACTCCGGTGTTATCTGTATCCGATTGGCTATTGCTACGCGGTACAGCAGTACTACCGACAGACGGTTGGCCCATGGAGAGTACACGACCCCAGCCACTGATAGACTGTCCGAAATGTGTATGACGTTGTCGGGCAAGCCAGTTTTGGTACTTCACATCGCCAGCAAGATTTACATCACCATCAACAAGCTTAAGAAGATACGCTGACCAGCTCCGCTTGACACGCGTATGATCCGTATTCCGAACGTACAGTAGATACTGCAACGCTTCGTATACTCGACTCGGTCGTTCTGCTAGCACACGATCTGCGGTTTCTCGTGTCACTCCGAAATATCGGAGGAGCATCCGCTGAACTCGCAGCTCCCGTACGTCAAGAGCGCCAACACCACGGAGGAGAGCAGCCATCTGAAGCTGGGAGCCGGGTGAGAAAGTAAACGCGTACCGGCCATGCCCTACTTTTTCCGACTGTACGTCCGCTAACACCTCACATGCTACAAGTTCGGTAGCTGCTTCCTGGACAGAAATTCGGACTGCAGCGGGACGTCGTGCTATACCAACAGTACCACAGCGTACTTGTAACTCACTAAGACTAAAGGTCCAAGGTGCTGATACACCTCGAGCGGCTTCGCCAGCAAACAACTGATATAACCGCTTCGCAATTGGACTACGTAATGCCACATACCGTTCGACACTAATCCACGCTGCCCAACCTCCAGCTAGCTCGCGCAACCAAATCGGATTGATCTGCAAGTGCGCAATCCAATCTTCCCCCTCCTCACGCCGGTCATATGTTCGAGTAACTGCGTATTCCAAGACGTGTAAAACCCCGATTGTGTCCACTCCTTTTCGCGGACGAGGGACAGGCGCACCATCTGGCTCTGTGGGTCGATGTATATGGCTAAGAGAGACTTCCGTCCTGCCACTTGAAGAGTCGACCCTGCTCATACTAGCAGATTCACCAAGCAACACCGCTCCAATCTCCTGTGCTGCTTGGCTCATATGCATTTCAATCCGCAAGTGTGCTAACCGATGTAATGCCTCACGAATCCGACGACTGGTCTCGCCGTTCATCGGCCGGCCCATAGCTCGAGCAATCATACTCACCGTTGGATCCGGAAACTCACCAGTTGTAAAAAGGTGGCTTCGTGCTGGCTCGTCTAACTCATCGGCCAACTTAAAAAGAGCAAAAAAAATGTCCCCGTCCGATCCATATGGCAAACCATGCTTATCATCACCCTTTACTACTACATCATACCGCGATCCATCTGGCCGCTGACCTGTTAGTCGCGCAGTATACGCAAAAACTGGAAGCCGCCCATCTGGATGTTGAGAAATTTCCAGCTTTTGCACAGCTCTAATAATCGGAAGATCCACAAGCCGTAAAGCAACTGGGTACGGACCGCTGATTTCCCCGTGGCCTTTTAGTAGTAACTCTTCCCACTGCAAGCTTGGCTGCTTAAGCATCCCAGGTATTCGCATAGGGTAGAGAAATTACAGAATAATCACCAGCAATGTCAGCCCTACCCAATCAACTCCACCAACTAATAAACTCTCTGATTTAGGGCTTGGACTTGCGAGTTCCTATTCTATCTGACAGACAACAGCTGAATACTATTCAGAGAGATATTCTAACAATCGATTGAGGATGTAGTTGTAAGGAGTCCGGCTTTTTAGATTTTCTTCCAGTCTATCATGATAGTGATCCTAGAAGGGATTTTGTTTTTATCTATCGTGTGATTTGATACTGAGTTGCCAACAATATTCGGTTATTCGAATGACCTTCTGAGATCGGGTTAATGGTTGTCAGCCGTCATGGCTGGAGGTCCTCTGGCTGCAGATGGTTTGCCGACAATCGACTTGTACGTCAACCCTCATGGTAAGGGTGTATGGTAGGTGGTTCTTGTGAATGTTGACTGCTATTGTCTTTTTGATTTCGGGTAGCAATAGGAGAGTCGATAAAGTTAGAGTGCTGTGAATGTTGATTAGTTTGTTGTGGTAGAATTATCAGTAGATAACTATTTCACTATATACTATGCGTATGATTGATAGATGGTAATGCCGTACTAAATATGGAGTTAACGCAATCTATGTGTGATGGAACTGGAGACTAATTCAATCAGGATGGTATAGTTAGGTAGTGTTTATTGTATGGGTGTGACTGTTGGCGTACATTCTAGACCTCTTTTAGTATGCTGGTTTTGCCGCAGATTCTGTGAGGCTTGGTGGACATTGAAGCAGTAGAGATTCCATTACGTCCTGAGCTTATCAGTGATGTGGATGCGCTACCACATGGTATAACTGATGAGGCTGTAATTCGATTGATTGGGGCGGCGTTTGTACGTACTCCGTTGTCTGCAGAAGAACTTCGGGATAGTAGACTGGTAGCTTTTCTGCTGGATGTGGGGTCGAATCGTTTCGCGGCTGATCGAATCGGAGATGTTATTCGGGTTTCTCCCGCTGCGGTTACTGGTGATCGGCTAGCTGCAATCAGTGGATTGTCGGTAAATCGAGCGCAACGTGCGATGGCGCGATTGGTGGAGGCACAGGTACTCGAGCAGGTTCCTGAAAGCTCTCCTGGGTGGTTTAGGTTTTCAGCTGCAGTCATCTGTCCAGTTAATGTGGATCAGCACATTGACTGGTCGGCCGTGTTGAGCAAAATCGCTGGTCATGGTGCAGCTGCGTTGGTGCTTCGGGTAGTTGTCGACTCGATGGAAATACCTTGGGATTGGAGTCGGTTGACATATGAGTTTGTGGCGGCCCGTGCCTCGTACTCGATAGGCATGGCGCAGCGTGGAATCTCCCAGCTCATACGTTTCGGCATACTAGAGCGATTAGCACACGCTGGCCGTGGCCACGACTATCGCCTGAGTGCTTGGGCAATGGGTCGAGCGCTAGCTCCTGTGATTCAGGAGGAGACAACACGCGAAATGCTATCTGAGGAAACAACTCCACATCGAGTTGTGGCGTCAAAGAGCAACCTTATAGCACCTGTACTCGATACTGATAGTACCCCAACGAGTACAATGGCTGTGGAGATTGGAGGTTTAGTTGTCCGTGTACCGATTGGGACTGAAATCCGTATGACAATCGGAGTAAATGGTGAACCAAGCTATCAAGTAGGGCCGGAGCTGAAGATTACACGCCGTGGATAGCTCGGAGCTGCATATCTGCGTTAAGCAAGTGCGCTACAGCCAAAAAAAGAACAGGCTACTGCGTCTGGCGCTTGGGGGATCACATTTGCAATTGCGATGAGGTCGAAGAGTTGCGTGTACCTTGTGATCTGGCAGCATGTCGAACGCTAAGAATGAAAATTGCCAGTAGCCCGATCGCGAGAAGGGGACTCTCCCAAGTCGCTGGCAAGAAAACCTGTGGTGCAAATAGCCCCATAAGTCCGACCCAGATAGCAATGGCGACTGCGTACGGACCATCGTCCACAAAGAGGGCGAATATTGCTTGGGCTGCTGATCGTACAATGCGCAGTAAAGTGGTAGTCACGAGAGACCTCGTGTCGATGCAGGTGATGCTCCACGGAATTTCGTGCGTCTAGCAACAGCTGTTGCAAGTATCGCAGAGCTGAGAAACGCCACTACGAGGCCGATGACTGATAGATCTCCACCGAACCAAGGGTAGCTAAGTCCTTCACCGATCCAAAATGTCCCAAAGGCACTCAAGAGCGCTCCAACAACAAGCTTGAGCGAGTTCTCTGGGATACGTGTAAGTGGAGCACGGAGCACGAGACCTAGCATGATCACGATGGCGCCAGCTGCCGCTGCCCCTAGTGCTGCGGGTACTAGTGCGTGTCCGACCGCACCAGCGCCGATGATAATGAACACCACCTCGAGCCCTTCGATTAACACGCCGTTGAACGTAGTGATGACGGCGACTGGATCCAACAGGGAGCCCGTGGTTAGCTGGGCACGGAGGGTGAAGGTCTCCGACATGAACGCTGCGGATTCATCGTGTAGAGAAATGACCCCGGCCGCACGGAGTGCTGACTTGCGGAGCCAGCGCATGCCAAATAGCAACAGAAGCACACCGATACTGAGCCGCAATGCAGACAGAGGTAATCGCTCGAGCGCTGGACCACCTACGAGTACGATTGCAACGAGGACACCAATGGCCGCGGTCAGGCCAGTTAACGCCGAGCGCCAGCCGCGTACTGTGCCAACCGCAAGCACGATGGTAAACGCCTCGACAAATTCCACTAATGAGGCGAGGAAAGCTGCTAGTACAGCTGGGCCAGCATGGATCCAATCAGTCATTCAAGGGCGGTGGTTTGTAGTCAGTGGTTGGGAAACGAGAAGGAATCTCTACATATGTCTCGGATTGTCTTATGCTAGCCACTAAATAATTACGGCCTTTTCATGCGACGTCGAGAGGTATTCGCTCGGGATCGAGGGCGATGCGTGTACTGTGGAGGCGTGTTTGAGAACGCTGACTTGACTGTGGACCATGTGCAGCCGCGAATGCGGAATGGCGATCATTCCGGTGGCAACCTCGTGACTGCTTGCCAAGGGTGCAATACCCGGAAGGGTGCTCGACGACTGTCGGAGTTTCTGGCAGCAGACCCGATTGCCCGAGACAACTTTTTTCAGTACGCGACTACAGTATGGCCACGCCATCTTCGCGCGGTGAAAGACGAGCTCAACGAAGCGGATACGCACCGACTGTAGTCAGCGGTTGGTAGCTGAGGTAGCCCTGAGCTCACTGAGGTCACTTCATTTTCCAGACGGGCCCTTGCGTGAGAATGTGTAGCTGGGGATCATTGCGCCGTCTGTCTGAAGGTCATCCGCCTGTCGCCGCTACCGAGGTGCCCGTGCGCTCATGTCTGCCTATCCACATGCTGCTGCTGTGCCGCAATGTGGGACTGCAACATATCTCCGACTTGTCGAGAACGCTCAAGCGCACGGCGATCTCGCTGAGCATGATATTGGCTGTGGCTGTGCCAATGCTGTCGAGGGCTCAAAAACCAGGTTTGCCAGCGAATTTTGATGCATATGTGGCGCATGCACTAAAGGAATTCGACACACCAGGATTGGCGATCGCGGTGGTGAAGGATGGGCAAGTGGTCTTGGTGAAGGGTTATGGGGTCAAGCGGCTTGGAGATCCTGCGCCGGTCGATGCGCACACGCTCTTCCAGATCGCCTCGAATACCAAGGCGTTTACCGCAGCGGCGCTCGGGATCCTGGTCGATCAAGGGAAGCTGCAGTGGGATGACCGCGTCACGCAGTTCATCCCGGACTTCCAACTCTCGAATCCATATGTCACACGCGAGTTCACGGTGCGTGACATGCTGACACATCGAAGTGGTCTCGGACTTGGCGCGGGTGACTTGCTGTGGTTTCACTCCAACTACTCTCGGCACGAGATCGTGCGCCGGATACGTGCGGCGAAGTTCGTATCAGGATTTCGGGCTGCTTACGCCTATGACAACGTGATGTACATCGCGGCCGGCGAGATCTTCCCGGCCGTGACGGGCAAGAGCTGGGAAGCTTTCATGCAGGAGCAGCTCCTGACACCCCTGGGCATGACCGGATCGACCACGGGTGTAGAAGCGGTACCCACCGGTGCCGACGCGGCCACACCACATGGCCGGGCGGCGGATGGACACGTCGAGATCGTCCCGGTGGACTCTGTCGATGCCACCGCGCCAGCCGGAGGTATCAACGCCAGTGTCAGCGATCTCTCGAAATGGTTAGTCCCGAGCGAGAAACTTGGCGTTGTGGTGCTCACTAACATGGAATCGGCGCTCGCCGATGCTCTCTGCCAACGTGTCGTCGATGCCTACCTCGGCGCACCCCCCACCGACTGGGCGGCCGCCATCGCGGCCTTCGAGCGGCAGCAGGACTCTGTCGGAAAGGCCACTCAGCAAGCCCAGAGCGCCGCCCGGGCGGCTGATTCGAAGCCCTCGCTTCCACTGGCCAAGTACACGGGGCATTACACAGACGCGTTGTATGGCGATGCGACGATCACTGATGAAGGCGATCATCTCGTACTTCGGTTCAGCCATTCACCAGCGTTCACGGGTGACCTGGAACACTGGCAGTACGACACGTTTGTCGCACACTGGCGCGCGCGACATGTGGAGGATGCATTCGTGACGTTTGCACTGACTCCGCAAGGGGCGGTGGAAAGCATGAAGATGGCGGCGGTGTCACCGCTGGCAGATTTCAGTTTCGACTTCCAGGACCTGTTCTTCATGCCGACCCTCGAGGATCATGCCGGCACGCAGATGTCGCATTGATAGCCATCCCATGCTGATTCGGCGGAATTCGGCGGGATGATAGCCGTTTCGGACGCTGATGCACGCCCCGTGACGCGCGGGGATCGTATCCGACTCACGGTCCTGTACTGGGGATTCGTGATCGCGTGTCTCGTATTCGCAGCGTTTGGGTGGCGCCTCGTCCGAGCGCAAGAAACCCCGATACGAAATGCCCATCCCGTGACGGCCACGATCATTCACGTCGACGTGATCGCGCATCAAGACACCCGAGGTCGCACGCTGGAGCAGCCGATTGTGATGTACTCGTATCAGGTAGACGGGGTCCACTATAGTACGGACCGGGTGACCGTGCTCGAGGCATCCCGCAGCGGTCATTGGGCAACTGACGTGGCGTCGCGATTTCACGCGGGAGATACCGTGACGGCATACTATGACCCCACGGCACCGGGCTCCGCGTTTCTGATTGAGGAGCGCAGTTGGACGATTTATGCGTCGTTCATCGCGCCGCTCGTCATCGCGATTGTGCTGGCTTGCCTCTGGCCGCGGGTGATCGGTCACATAGAACGCGGCTAGATCGAGAGCAGCGCGTTGTCAATTTCCCGATCGGAACTCCCCTCCCCCCTCCCCCTTATCCCTTAGCTTGCCGGATGCCTTGGTCCCTGCATTTGCACCATCTGGTGGCCCGATACGGCTACGCGGTCGTAGCGCTGTTCGTGGGCGGGGAGAGTATCGGCATTCCGCTTCCGGGTGAGACTGTGCTACTGACCGGGGCCGCGTTTGCGGGCCGCGGGCACCTCTCGATTGTCGGTGTGATAGCGGCTTCTGCGATCGGTGTCGTCGCAGGCGGATCGCTCGGCTATTGGATCGGACATACGGCGGGACAGGTTGTCGTCGTTCGCTATGGTGGGTGGATCGGGGTCACGCCCGCACGGCTGGAGCAGACGCAGCAGTTTTTTGCGCGCTATGGGGCCCGTGCGGTGATGGTTGGGCGGTTCATTCCGATCGTTCGGATTCTGGCGAGCATCGTGGCGGGAATATCGAAGATGCCATTCTCCAGCTTCTCAATCTACAACGCGGTCGCTGGGATCGTATGGTCGGTCGTCTTCGGCCTCCTTGGTTTTGAGTTTGCCCGTGATCTGCCGCGTCTCGAGGATCGGCTAGGGGATGTGGGGGTTGTTGCGGCGATCGCGGCGGGAGTGCTGGTCGGAGGACTCCTGATCTGGCGCCATGTACGGCGACGGAAACCCGCAGCCGGGGGCCAGTAACCGGCTGGTGGCCCCCAGGTCGAAGCGTACGTGCCGACCGACTACATGCCGGCGGGGGGTCTCGGGCTCTTGGAAGCCCGGTTCCCTGCCCTGCCGACCAGGTGGCCGAGGTGCCAGCCCATCTAATGCCTAGGACTTTGACAGTCTGGAGTGGCCAGCTCACATGGCATAGACGGTGGCCCCGAAGGGCACAGTATCCACGCTGGCGGCCGGCGATGCATCTTTCGGTAAGCGATCCGTCGGGGGCGCGCATGATCGGGCGTAGAGATCGACGTGGCACGCGAGCGCGATGCGGAGTATGGATCGCATGCGCTCTGGGAAGTCTCTGTTGGGCAGCATCGAGCGTGTCGGCACAGGCTCGTGGTGCGATCCCTCCAAGCACCACCAGCCAAACGCCGCCGACACCAGCGGTGTGCGCGACCCCCGCTGCCGTCGCGGATCGTGTCTCGCCCGGCACCGTGACGGTTGCGTCGGGTGGTGACGTGGCGAGCAAGTCGGGTGCGACGGTTCGACAATGGACGGTACAAGTGGCGTCGTTCGAGAGCCTGCAAGACGCCCAGACGATGCAGCAATCGCTCTGTCAACGCGGCTTCGAAGCACGAGTCGTGGGCGCAGCCAGGCCGTACGTCGTTCGAGTGGGCCGCTATCCCTCGTCGCAGAATGCGCTCGTCGTGGCGCGCCATCTCACGGCGCCCAAGCTCACGGTGTTCGTGACGCAAGCGGAGCGGTGATAGGGGCGCGGCCAACGGTGAGGTAAGCGGGCCGGCGGCGGCTTGACGGCAGTGTACCACTGGATCTAGCATTCGCGGTAGACGGCAACGTCGGGGCGATGGAGTTCGCCCGAAACTGCTTGATGGCAGCGTGGCCGGCGGGTGCCGGTACGAGTAGGCCGCAGAGCTAATGACTCCTACGCGTTTCTTGCGGGCCTGCCCCGCCGCGGAGGAGTTTTTTATGCCCTATGATCGCGCTCTGCTGAACGGTCCGCAGCGTCTCCATCTCGCGGTCCTCGCTGCCGGGATCGAGGACGCGATCACAGAAATTGCGCGCCTCACCGACCCGCCGACGCGTTCCAGCTCGACGCTGACCCACCTCGACGACGACCTACCGCCTGGCTTTGCCGAACACGTAGCGCCGATCCTCGACCGCCTCCGGGCGAGCTTGACGCAATTCGCGGACGATTTCGAGTTGGAGGCCCGATCCTATTCTCGGGCGCGAAGCGTCGGCGCGTATGTCACGTCGGCGGTCGCACGCATCGACGAGAGTGGGGTCGATCAACTCCGAGGATACGGGGTCGTCGCGCCAGGACTCGGTACGGTGCTCGATCCGATGCTCCGTGATCTCCGAGCGCGACTCGCCGCCATTGGCACAGTGCTTCACGACAGCGGTGATCTCGTCCAGGATCTGACAAACCCCTGGCGATGATGAGGGCGAAACCGAGACAACGCGTCCATGCGGGCCGAAGGCGGCCACATGATCGTGCTCTGGGTAGCCGTCGGCAGCGCGATCGGCGGCGTGTGTCGATTCCTCTTAGGCGTAGCCGTGCAACAGCGGATCGAGAGTGCGTTTCCGTTGGGGACGCTGGTCATCAACGTCACGGGCTCATTCCTCGTGGGTTTTCTGATCCGGATAGCGACTGGGTCGACTGCCCTAAGCGCAGACGTGCGTGCCATGCTGATCACGGGGTTCTGTGGCGGCTATACGACATTTTCGGCGTTCAGTTTCGAGATTGCAACGTTGATCGAAGATGGTACCTATGGGTGGGCGACTCTCTACGTGGGCGTGAGTGCAGGGCTCGCGCTCCTAGGCACGTTTGGTGGGTTTGCACTCGCCCGCGTCCTACTCGCCGCAGCGTACGGGGACTAGGTGGTCCCGGGTCGGGTGGACTGAGCGCCCCAGCGGATTCGCCCCCGTATGGTGTCAATCGGCGGACGACGTTGACGGCCCCGGCATCTGCATCTATGTATTGGCCAAGTGAGTGACGGTTATGTGCCGGCGTTGGGGAGGCATCATGCATGGTTTTAAGGGCGAGCGCGTGCTCATGCGGATCCACATTGACGAGCACGACAAGTATCGGGGCGAGCCGCTCTATGTTGCCATCGTCGACCTGCTCCGCAAGCGACATGTCGCCGGCGCGACGGCTCTTCGCGGGATCATGGGCTTTGGCGCGAGTTCCAAACTGCACAGCATTCGGTCGGAGTATCTCTCGTTCAATCTCCCGGTGGTGGTTGAGTGTGTGGAGACCGAAGAGCGGATCATGGAGATACTCCCGGTGCTGGACGACATGATCGGCGGCGGCCTGATCACGCTGGAGCGCGCGAAGGTAATTATGTATCGCCCACATCTTCCGGAAGAGGAGCGCAACGAGAGCTACCCGATCGACATCACGGGCAGTTGGGAAGCGCAGAAGAATCAGCCGGACGGCTGACCGATGATGGACAGCGCGGCGCCGCGGGTCGCAGTGGCGAGCGATCGCCGTGCGCGGAGCGGCCGGTATGCGGCCGCTATGCGGCCGACTTCGACCGGCGTGTACTCGCGATGCGAAAGAGGGACAGATCGATCGCCGTGCGGCCGGTGACCGCGAGATCAGCCATGATCTCACCGATCACGCTCGCGAACTTAAAGCCGTGCCCTGAGCAGGCACTGGCGATCAAGACGGCCGAGTGCCGCGGGTGGGTATCGATGAGAAAATGCTCATCCGGGGTGTCCGTGTAGAAGCAGACGGCCGAGGCAACAGGTGGCGCGTCGGCGTCCGGAATGAACTGATGGATCAACGAGCGCACACGCGCGACATCGTGATCGGTGACGTCGCGGCGGACGGTCTCCGGATCCGAGATCTCCCCGTGGTGGTGGATGCCAGCCTTGAGGCCGTCCCCCATATCGGACACCGCATACCAGATGTGCCCGGGCGCGTATTCCCACATGTAGCATGGCGCACGGTCGGGTCCGAGCCCCTGGGACCCCGCGGTCGGACGAAACCAATGCATGACCTGGCGCTCGACGGTCAGCGCGACGCCGAGGTCGGGCACGAGTTGCGAGGTCCACGCCCCGACGGCCAGCACGAGACGATCCGCGTGATACGTACCGCGGGATGTCGCGACCGTGACGCCATCGCCCTCGGCGGACCATCGGAGCAGTGGCTCCTCGACGTGTATGTCGGCGCCAGACGCGGTCGCGAGTGTGAGAAAGGATGTCACCGCGAGCTCCGGCAGGAGCACGCCGGCCTCCGGCTCCCATATAGCGACGGTATCGGCGGCCGGCCGGAAAGCCGGTGCTCGACGTGTGAGCCCTGTGCCTGATAGCTCCTCATACGGGATGCCATGTAGCCGAACGCTCTCGCGGGCGCCGCTCACGAGAGCACTGTCGGGGGCCCCGAGGTACATCGCCCCGGTCGGGAAGAAGAGGCGGTGGCCGCTCGCCGCTTCGAGCTCGCGCCAGGACTCATAGGCCCGCCCGACCAACGGGACGTAGGACGGATCATCCCAATACGCGGTGCGGATGATCCGCGAATGGCCATGCGTGGAACCGAACGTGTGCGGTGGCGCGAACCGGTCGAGTCCCAAGACCCGTCGGCCGCGGCGCGCGAGCTGATACGCGGTTGCACTGCCCATCGCCCCGAGTCCGGCGACGATCACATCATACGTGCGCGGTGACGGCATCGTGAGGGTCAGGGGCGACTGTGTGCGAGGGCGTGGATACGCAAGTCCGCATCAACGCGGACGCCACAAACACACACTGGGTGCGCGATGCCGATGACGGAATATGGTGATCGCGGGGTGCCGTGGTACGGAGTGTTCGTCAGCCCAGATTCTGGGCCTCCGGCCGCGTGCGGGGACGGTCAATTCCCAGCCATCGCTACGCCTTGATTCGCCACGGGTCCCATGGTTAGTGCGCGATCCGATGCGACCACGCGAAGAACGCATTCTTCCATCGGACCACGAGTGGGTCCGGCAGTATGGTAACTGGTCCATGCGACACGTTGCCGGACCAGATGACTCCCACGCCCAAATCACCATCGGTATCGAATCGGTCGCCCTCCGCGTTTCGTGCGTCGAATCGTACGCCCAGGCCGGTCACGCGGGAGCGCTCGCTCAGTTGCCCGGCTGCGACGAGATCGGCGAATACCGTATCTCGCTCGCGATCGACGTCGGCCTCGATGTGGTGGGTGGGTACCGGCGCGCGATGGCTCAGTCCAGCGCGGAGGTCGTAGGCGGCGTCACCGATCCAGATCGGCCGGCCGCGATCGGTCACGCCGTCGGCAAGCCAGAGCCGAAGGTGGTGGCGCCGGCTCGCGCTGCGTCCGACTTCCCGTTCGTATGCGATGTCCTGCCGGCGTCCATACAGAAAGAGTGAGCTGACCGGCGCGGTCGAATCCGGGCGACGCAGGAGCACGCTCTCGGCGATCGCGATGTCGCTGGCGCGGCTCAGCGACGCCGCGCGCGACCATCCGGCCTTGGCGAAGGCGGCCGCCACTTCATCCGCCGTGCCGACCAGCGCGACGTTGACGGGATCGGCCTCGCGACCACGGCGGGTGCGCGTGCACTTCGGGACGGAGGCAAGCGCTGGATTGTGCTCGTAATGCGTGAATACGAGCGGCGCGACGACGTGTGTCAGCATCATGACACTACCCTCGACTACCGCAACTGCTGCCACCACGGTGGCCAGCGCCACCAGCACGTGTCGCCGGACTCTGCTTCCGCCCATCGCGCGTCTTCCTTCGGTCGTCGATGGAATGCACACCGCGCGAAGAGGGACGCAGCGCGGTTTGGCCTATTCCAATCCTAGCCGATCGATGACGACGTCGGGTCGGTGCGACTCGGGATCGCTGGGGTGCCGTCCGGGGCGGTTGGCGAGACTCCGGTGCCGAGGAATTGGCGCACGGCTTTGACGACCGGCACATCGATCGCCGGATATCCGCCGATCGCGTAGCTCGCCCAGGCCCGGTGGGTGCCGTCGTGCATGACGAACGCGGCGCGGTAGAAACTCCGGCCGTCGCCGACTGGCTGAAGCTCGAGGACTGCGTCGGCGATGTCCGGCAACGGATACACGAGCGCCGCGGTACCCAGCAGCGCACGGGTGCGAACCCGCACCACCCCCGCGGTCCGGTCGAACAGCAGCATCTTGCTTCCCGATGCCCGAAACACCGCGATCCCGACAAGCGCCAGCAACACGGCGAGCCATCCGTTGTGCCAGTCACCGCGCCTCAGCACGGCCGCGGGCATGTACGCGGCCCCCATACCCAACGCCACGAGCGCCACGCCGGTCAGGCGCGGTCGCACACTCAAGTCCTCGGCGATCAGGACATCGGAAGTCGGCTGGCGGACACGCATGGCTCTACCGCCCAAGACGGCCCCCCCGCCGAGGACGTCACGGGGGGAGGAGCGGTAGCGAGTGGATAGTGGTTAGTGGCTAGTAGTTAGGAACTGGCAAGACGTGGGATTCGGGCCGCCGCGCATCCCCGCCAGCCACCCACACGCTGACCACTAACCACCATCCACTATCGGACTGCCCTCTTACCATATCTGCGCGCGCCCCGAGTCCGCCCGAACAAGAAGATCCGATGCCTGGCAGTGGAACGCCTGCGCGAACTCAGGCATGTTGGACACCGGGGTCTCGACTCGCCACTGAGGCGACGAGTGCTCATCGGTTTGTACGAGCGTCCGCGCGTATGCCGGTCGATCGAGCTCGCTCCATTCCTGGGCGTTGGCGAGGAAGAACCGCTGTTCCGGGGTAAAGCCGTCGATCAATGGACGGGCGTGTCCACGCATCGCGCGCTCCATCGCGGCATACGCGAGCTTGAGCCCGCCCAGGTCGGCGATGTTCTCGCCCAGCGTCAGTCTGCCGTTCAGGTGGAGGGTGTCTAGCACGAGGTCGTGGTTGTACTGATCGACGATGATCGTGGCGCGCCTGTCGTATTCCGCGGCGTCGGCGGCCGTCCACCAATCACGAAGGTTGCCCTGGGCGTCGAACTGACGCCCCTCGTCGTCGAAGCCGTGGGTCATCTCGTGGCCAATGATGCTGCCGATCGCCCCGTAGTTGGATGCGTCGTCGGCATCCGGGTCGAAGAATGGCGGCTGCAGAATGGCTGCCGGGAACGTGATGTCGTTGAGGCCCGGATTGTATTGCGCGTTGACCGTCTGCGGGGTCATCCCCCACTCTGTGCGGTCCGTTGGGCGGCCGATCTTCATGAGCCGGCGATGGGTCTCGAACTCCGACGCCGTGGCCACATTACCCAGGAACGAACCATCACGCACCGTGAGTGCCGAATAGTCGCGCCACGTGTCCGGGTAACCGATCTTGTTGACGAAGGCATCGAGTTTGGCAATGGCCTGCGCGCGCGTCGCATCGCTCATCCAATTCAGCGTCGACAGATCGTCGTGCAGTGCGGCCTCGAGGTTCTGGACCAGGGCGAGCGCCTTGGCCTTGGCAGTGGGCGAAAACTCCCGGGCCACGTACACTCGGCCGAGCGCCTCGCCAAGCCGGGTATCGGTCTGCCCTAGGCACCGCTTCCAACGTGGGGGAACCTCAGCGACGCCCGTGAGCAGCGTGGTCATTCTGAAGTTCTCGTTCACGAATGGTGTGCTGAGATACGGCGAGGATGCCGCGGCATAGTGCCACCTGAGATAGTCCTTCCAGTCCGCCATGGATGTGCTCGCGATCATGCGGTCGAGAGCGGAAAGAAACTTGGGCTGCTCCACGTTGATCGTCGGAATGTCGGTGCGCCCGTAATCGCGGAAATACGCGGACCAGGACCACGCCGGGGTCAGCGCGGCGAGTTCGGCGGCGGTCATCTTGTGATAGATCGCTTGAGGGTCGCGTCGCTCGATGATCGTCATCGACGCGGTGGCGAGCGCGGTCTCGAGCGCCATGATGCGCTTGGCCTGCGCGTCCGCGGCGGCGGTGGGCACACCGGTGAGGACGAGCGTCCGCGCGATGTGCGCCAGATATTCCCGGCGCGTTCGCTCCGCGACGGAATCCGTCCGGAAGTAATAGTCTCGATCGGGGAGCCCGAGGCCGCCTTGCCGCACGTTGGCAATCACATCGTTCGAATGCCTGGCGTCCTGCGCGGCGGCGAAATTGAACAGCACGCGGACGCCCATGCGATGGAGTCGGGCAACTTCATCGCGCAGACTGACCGCATTGGTAATGGCATCGATGCGCGCGAGCTCCCCTTTGAGTGGGGCCGCGCCCTCGGACTCGGCTCGCGTCGAGTCCATGCAACTCGTGTAGAAGTGAGCAACTTTCCACTCAGGGGTGCCGGGCGTCGGATGGGACGCCGGGAGTGAATCGAGTACCGCGTGGAGTGCGTTGAGACTGCGGTCGTACAGCTCATAGAACGCCCCCCACTCCGGATAGTCGCCAGGAATCGTCGCCGTCTTGAGCCAACTGCCGTTCGCGTACTGGTAGAACTGGCGGCACGGCGCGCAGGTGGTATCGAGATTCGCGGGGTTGATCCCATGACGGGTCGGTGGCGTAGTACCCGCGGTCTGCGCAACGCCACCACACGGTATGAGCAGCGTGCAAATCCCGAGTCCAACAACAGCGAGCGAATGACACCAACCTGAGACGGCCAACGGCGAACGGATCGAGCGCATACGTGTCGGTCCTCGGCGCGAGTTGAATCCCATCGGGAGCGGAAGTTTGCCCCCCGCACCAACCGCCGTCGAGTGCGGCGATTGGCGATTCAGGGGTGTGGTTGCCGTCAAATCCCGCAAAAGGCAATCGCGGCAGGGGCCGTTCGCAAACGGCCCCCACCGTCCGATGCCACGAACGATCGCCGCACAATCAGCGGCTTGGTCCCACGGTGCCCCTGATATCGTGCCCATTTAGCCAGCAGATCGGCGCAGATGTTCGGGAAGAACCTGGGAACATACGGCCAATAATGAAACACTATAGCAACACTTAGGCGTCATTGGTGACACCTAAAGGATTACATTAAGCCCCCAACCCGTAACCACTAACCACCAACCACTAACCACCAACCACTAACCACCAACGAAACACCGCACCCGCCTCCGACGTACTGAGCCTACACTCTTCGAGAGGCGACTGCTCCTGCACATCTGGTCCGCCCTGATGGTGCTCGCCGCGCAGGGCGGGACTGCTGGCGCGGCCGACGCGTCTCCGCCATCCGCCTCGCGACCGGACACCGTGCCAGTGAGTGCCGTCGATTCGGTCTCCGCGCGTGACGCGCGCCGCCGAGCTTTGCGAGCCGCGCGGACGGTGCCGCTGACCCCTGCCCTCCTCGCGTCCGCATACAATGGCGAACCCGTTCGGTCGCTGATCGCGCTCGCCCGTGCCGCGCGCGCGGCCGACGACTCTGCGATCCGCCGGTATGACGCGACGTCGGTCGAACAGTTGACCGTGAAGATGTCGATCGGCGCGTTTGGTCGCGACCGAGTGCTGCTCCGGAGCGAGCACGCCGAGCGCGTCCGATGGCAGCGTGGACTCGGCGCGATCGTAGACGTGACGGGGGCGCGCCACGCGATGCCCATGCTGCCAGGCGACACGGACGACATCGACGACGACGACGCCATCTCGTTGCCGTACGTCCCCGGTCGCCGAACGCTGGCGTTGGGCGGCGAGCGCACCGCGGACACGGCCACGTATACGGACATCGACGACATCGTCGATCCACTCGCGCCAGGCGCGGAAGCGTACTACCGCTACACCGCCGGCGATTCGGAAACCATTCACACGACAGCACGCGGCGGTGGGCAACAGACCATCCGACTACGAGAAGTGCAGCTGCACGCGCGACGCCCGCTCTGGAACCTCGGCACCGGGTCGCTCTGGTTCGACGCGACGACCGGACACCTCGTGCGCGCCGTGTACCGATTCTCCGCACCGATGGATATCGTCGCGGTGGCCAAGGACGCGGACCCGCACGCGTTCGACGACGTGCCATTCTGGGTGAAGCCGATGATCATGCCGATGACCGCGAGTCTATCGGCCGTGACCATCGAGTACAACTTGCTCGAGGGCAAGTACTGGCTGCCGGTGGCAAGGTTCGCCGAGGGCGAGGCAAAGGTCAGCGCGTTTCGAGTGCCCATTCGCTGGGAGGTGCACTATCGATACAGCGCAGTCAACGGCCCGGACACATTGCCGCGGCTCCCAGAGTTCGCCGATTCCGGAGCTGACTCGGCGACTCGATCTGCCGTCGGACCAGCGGGCGGATCGCGTGACACAACAGGCGCCGCTACCGGTACCGCATCGGTGTCCACTGGGTCGCCTCCAGGAAGCGCGACCCCTTCCCCACCGGCCGTGCCGGCAGAATTACAGGCCGCTGGCGATTCGTCGTCGGCGCGGGATTCACTCCACCATCCCGGCGGCCGTACCCGGATGACGATGCGCTCCGGCGCGGCTCGAAGCGGCACGTCCGACTCGGCGCGTCGCGCGTCTCGAGAATCCCAATGCGCGCGACAATCCACCTGGCAGCACGTCGAAATGCATGATGCGGGCGCGGCCCGTGTACTCGTGAGCACGCCGTGTGACACGGTCGCGCTCGCGCGGTCCCCAGACCTGCCAGGCTCGATCTACAACAATGCAGATCAGTTCGGTACTATAGATGAGTCCGTCTTGTTGAAGGCATTAGGATCCAGTCCAGTACCTGACTGGGGGCCGCGCCCGCTCGCGCTCCAATGGGGTCCTCATGACGGTTTGATCCGCTACAACCGAATTGAGGGGCTCTCGGCAGGGGTCGCCGTCACAGACGAGCTCGGATTGGGGTTATCGACGCGCGCCGAAGCCCGCTTCGGCGTCGCGGACCTCGAGCCAGATGGTGGACTCAGTCTGACACGTACCAGCCCCTGGGGTACCGTCACCGCCGCGGTCTACCGTCGGCTCGATTCAGTCAACGATTGGGGGGATCCGCTGAGCTTTGGCAGCTCCGTGTGGAATTTCCTGGTGGGTGACGACGAGGGCTTCTACTACCGCTCGTGGGGCGGTGAGCTGACCGGATCGGAGACGACCGGCATAGTTCCATTTACCTGGCGGTTGTTCACCGAGCACGAATGGGGCGCCAGCGTCGGAACCCATTTTGCCGTCACCAGCGTGTTTGGAGGAGCCAACATGCCGCTCCGAAACATCGACGCGCTCGCCGGGACGATAACCGGCCTCTCGTTCCGCGCCCGCCCGTCCTGGGGCTTCGATCCCGATGGCTTTCAGTTCTCAGCAGACATGCGCGGCGAGGGGGCTGGAGGGAGCTACACCTACGCACGAGGCGCCACTGATCTCACGGTGACGCACCCGGTGACCCGCTTCCTCGACGGCGCATTGACCGCTGGTGCGGGAACATCGGCCGGTGAAATACCGCCTCAACGAGGGTGGTACCTGGGCGGTCTCCGTACCGTGCGCGGCCTGGCGGCCGGGACCGACGTCGGTGACGCGTACTGGATGACCCACTTCGAGCTCGCCACCCGCTCGATGTTCATCCGACCAGTCCTCTTCTACGACCTTGGCTGGGCAGGCGATCGCGGCGCTTGGACCCACGAAGGTCGGGCCCTCAACGGCGCCGGAATCGGAGCCTCCTTTCTGGATGGACTGATTTGAGTAGACGTCGGAAAAGGCATCTGGCCAACGCACAGCGTCCGCGTCAACGCCTATATGCAGGGGGCGTTCTAGGTTTGGCGGTTGGCGATTTGGGTGGCAGATCACCGTTTCAACGGTTGAAACCCGGATCAAGTATTTTGACATAAATCTGCACACGCGCCAGAGTCTGTTTGTCATGTATTTTCGACGAGCCTGCGACTTCAACGGTTGAAACTGTGATCTGCCACCAATCGACGAATCGCCAATCTCGCTAGCCACTGACCACTGACCACTAGCCACTAACCACTAACCACCGCACTGTAGTAAGATCCCCGCATTGAAGTCGATAACCGCGAGGACTCTTTGGCGCGCTGGATCGCGATCGGTATGCAAAAGGGGGGTGTGGGGAAGACCACGCTCGCGACCAATCTCGCGGCCGCCATGGCTGGCGGCCTGGGGCTACGCGTGTTGGTGCTGGATTTCGACGGCCAGCGTAACGCCACAGTCGGCCTCCTAGGGATCGCGCCAGAGCGGGGGCCAACGATCGAATCGGTGCTGCGGGAGGCTGTCCCGCTCTCCGATGCCATGATTCACACGGGATTTGCACCGCGGGCGGAACTATACGTAGTGCCCGGTACGCGCGCGCTCACGGCTTGGGAACCCGAGATCCGGGATTGGAACAGCGCGGCACTACGGTTCCGCGAGGTGCTCCGAAGCGGCTTACGGTGGGACGACGGCGCTCACGAGCACGCGTTTGACGTCGTGCTGATGGACACACCGCCGGCCGGAGGGCTGTGGCTGCAAACGGCGCTGACCACGGCGGACGGCTACATCGTCGTGGCGCAGTGCGAGCGGTATAGCGCTGAGGGCGTGCAGATGATCCAGGAGACCGCGCGACGAATCCGAGAGGACGCGCGGCTCAATCCGGATCTGGTGCTCGATGGCTTCGTGGTCAACGCAATGAAGGCGCGCCGCGCCAACCCCCATGCTTTCCTCGAGGCATATCGGGCCGCGTTTCCAGATGCGTTTCTCGAGCCGCCCATCCCCGATTTCTCAGGCATCAGCGACGCGGCGACGAACGGGGTGCCGGTCGAGTTCGCGGCGCGGTGGAGTAAGGAGGCAAGGGTGTTCCGGCAGTTGGCGGATGCCCTCAACGATAGGCTCGCGTTGGGCGGTGTGAATACGACTGACCATGTGCCGGCGGTCCCGCCGGGAGGGAACAACTGATGGCCAAACCCAAGTCACGCGTGCAAAGTGCTGCGATCGCGGGGATGCTAGGTGTGACGTCGCCGGCGACGACGTCGCAGAGTGACGGGGACGCGGGTCAACGGCCTTCAACTAGCGGCGCCCGCGGGGAAGGGGCGCACCCGGTTCGCGACCACTATGAGTCTGGGGTCGCTCGGGCCGACAACGCACTCGTGCTCGACGCGCGACGCGTGGTGCGACGCGGCAGATACGTGCGACCATTCACCGAGGACCACCGGTTTCATGAATTGGTCGCCGCCATCGAGGAAGCCGGCAAGACGATCCATATACCGATCCTCGTGCGCGTGGAGGGGCCGCCCGGAGAGGTGGAGTACGTGCTGGTCGATGGGACGCACCGGCTGGAGGCGGCGCTCCGGCTAGCGATCCCGGTACCGGCGATCAACTTGGGCCGGATCTCGGCCGATCGGGCGCTGGCGATCCAAGCGATGGCCAATGAGGTCCGAGCGTCGATGCATGTGATCGACCAGGTGTCCTACGTGCTCACGCTGCTCGCACAAGGCCTCACCCGTGATTCGGTGCAACGGACGACAGGGTTCAGCGCGGGGCGGGTCTCGGAGCTCGTCGGCATCGGGATGCTACTCGCAGGATTGAATGAGCAGGAGCGCGAACGCGCGCGTCGATCGGAACGAGTGACGCATCGCGCACTGCGCGCGCTCAAGGGAAGCGCGACCGATGCCGATGCATTTCGTCGCGGGGTCATAGCGCTCGCCGCCCTATCGGTCGCTCAGGCCGATTTAGAAGCCGAAAGCGACGAAATAGATGTCGCCGGTACGATAGAGCCGACCGCCGGCCAGATTGGTGATGCTGGAACTGCTATGGATGCCGATGGCTACCAATTGACCGATGCGCATCGTCACCCCGCGGGGCGTCGCGGACGCACAACGGCGGTGCCTGGGGCGGTGACGTTTGTGCCCGGCCGCAACGCGCGCGGGACGTCGGCCACCTACCGTGTGGCGTGGCGCGCCCGAGCGGTGCGACAGGACCCCGAGGCGTTTCTGGAACGCGTGCAGGCGCTGTTGCAGGTCATCGCCGCGGATGCGACGGCCGACTACATGGCCGCGCTTGCGAAGGAGGCGGTGCGGAAACGGAGCCGGCGGGGCAGGGGAGTGACCGCGGCAACCGAGGCATGGCGGGACGCGATCGCGCGTGAAGAGGCGGAGCTCGCTGCGCCGGTGGCCGATGTGCGAGTCGCTGATGTGCGGGGCGACCGGCGGGGCGCTGAGGCGATTCCCGAGGACCAGAACCCGATCCCGGTACCCCCGAGCCAACGACGCACCGGGGATGCGGGCCCGGCGATCAATCCGCGGCTGCTCGCGGGGTTATCGATCCCGATGTTGGCCGAACGGCTGAAGCGTCGGCCGACGGAGTTCGACCAGTTGGAGACGCACGTGAGTGATGTCGAGCGGCAGGCTGACGACGCGCGGAGACGCGTGCGGGACCTCGTCGATGCGGAGGAAGCCGGGCGTCGGACGCCGCCCGGCGCGGGTTAGCGCGACGGACGGCTGAAGACGTCGGTGCCGAACACCGCAAGCCCGGAGTCGGCGGCGTAGCCCAAGTGCGCGAGGCCGAACTGGTCCTCGAGCCATCGCAACGTCGCGTAGTGGTTGTACGGCACCCGGCTGACTGTCCCCGGACGCACGAACGGGGACAGCACCACGGCTCCGACCCGCCCGCCACCGGGGCCATCATAGCCCGGGGGGTGCGGCTGTCCCGGCAGTCCCCGTTCGCCGCAGCAGGCGGACGAATCCTGCCCTGGACCTCCGGATGCTTCGTCGAACGTGATGATCAACACGCCGTCGGCCGCGAATGCCGGCGAGTGCGTAATCAGGGGCACCCACTCGCGCAGGAAGCGGTCGACCTGTACAAGTCCGCCCGGTGCGTGGTCCACGCACGGCGCATCGTGTCCATCGTTGCACAAATTCGGCGTGATGAAGGTGAGGTTGTGGGTGGTGGCCGCGCTCGTGAGATCCGCGCGGAGCTCCCGCAGATTCACGACGTGGGCACCGCAGCGTGCCGTGTTGTCGATCAGTGCGTGGAAATACACAAAGGGGTCGTGCTTCGTCGCGTACTGATCGACAGGCTCGCGATGCGTGGTGCCGTCGATGCTGCCGATCACGGGATGGCCGCACACCGCGGCCTCTTTGTGCGGATCGCCGCCCATATCCTCCATGTATGCGCGCCAGGTCCGGCCCGCCGCCTCGAGCTGGTCGGCGATGGTCTGTACCATGGTCGGATAGACACACCCCGTGCCGATTGCCTGCCCGTGTGCATCGAGGGTCGGTTGGGTGAGAGTGAACTCGGTGAATCTCGGACAATCGAGCTGCGTGGCCTCGTTGGGCGCTTGGCCGCTGATCATCGCGATGTAATTGTCGAGGCTGCTGTGGCCGATTCCGTAGTACTGGGTGAGCAACACGCCCTGATGAGCGACGGTATCGGCGAGGTACGGAGCCTGTGAGCCCGGGCCAAAGGTTCGGTTGAACGATTCATTTTCCAACACGATCACGAAGGCGTGGCCGATCACGGGTGGCGCGGGCGTAGGCGTACGCGCATGTGCTGGTGCGCACGCGACTGCAGCCGCCCCTGCGACGATCCAGGCCGCCGCAGCCCGCATGCGGCCAACACCTGAAGACATCCGCGCCGCGCTCTCTGTCGATGACGCCGTCATGTTCGCTCGTCGCATGTTCGCTGGCTCCGCTGATGGGAGGCGGTCGATCGACGCCCGGTGGCTAGCGTACCCGGCTGTACGCGGTCACCAAAATCGCCGGTACGGCGTCACGGCCGCAAACCTAATTCTCTGATCGCCCCGGCGGAGACACCGGTGCGCGAGAATCCTCGGCGCGGCCAAGCAAACATCAGTCGCACGCCGACGCCCCGGGAGCCCAGTCGAAGCGCGCGCGATCAGTCGCCCGACCACCAAGAACGCCGTGTGCCCACTCATAGCGGCCGAGCATGACGAAGATGTCATGCGCTCTTCACGATCTCGTCACGTCACAGGCACCAACATCCCGGGTGTTGCTGCACGTGCGCAACGCTGTGCTGGCAAAGCACACCTCACTCAATCGGACACTCCTTTCGTCGCGTGGTGGCGCATCATGACGCCAGTGAGTGAACTCTCGGCACGAGCGACCAGCTACGTCGAACCGTCGTTGCAGGCCATGGCGTGGCAGGCACGGAATAGTGGCGGTCCGCAAGGGTCCGGTATCGCATCCGGTGCTGGCTCGCTCGCGTTTCACAGCTCGTCGAACGGGATCGAGCGCGTATACGCAGAGCCGGCGGGAGTCTGGTGGAAGGTCACCGAGCATCTGCAGGATGGCTGCTGGTCGCTGGTGTTCATGTCCGCGGCCGCGATCCGACGGGTGCGCACATACCCCGCGGACTGGTGGCAACTCACGAATGCGGAGTTGACGGCGCTGAGTTGGGCGCGCTGACCGTTTCGGGGGCCCCGACGGGCGTTCCTTGCCGTGTAGGGTGGCGATGCTAGGTTAGGAGAGGAGTCACTGAGTAGGACGTGTCTCCGGAATCGCCCGCCCCGAGCTAATGTCCTCAACATTGAGGGCCACATGGTGATCTCGTCCGCGCATACCCCGGCTCCGCGCGCGGAGACGCTGCCCGGCACGCTGGCGATCGTGGGCCGCGAGGCACGCATCCGAATGCTCGTCGCGCTCTTCGCCGTAGGAACGATTGGCGCCGTCGCCATCCTCGTGGCTGCCCGCTCCCGGTGGGTATTCACGACACCGTTCGCCCTCCTGGCCACCTTCGGTGGCTGGGGATTGACGGAGCAGGCAAGCGTCGCGATCGCCCGTCTCGACATCTTCGATCCAACAGAACAGCGCGTGCTACACGCGATCCTCCGGGCCGTAGGCGTCCTAATGGTCATCACCGGCGCCATCGCCTTCACCATACTGGTGTTCGCAATCACGTTTTTCCTCGCCGGAGCCGCACCAATTCTCTGAGTCACGCCAATCGGGTCCCCCCGACTCGACAGTGCAAGCTCGATCATACCGCGCGAACAGCAACGAGGGCCAGCCACAACAACCATGGCTGGCCCTCGTCGCCGTTGCCGTTGCCAATCGCTATCCGCTGCCCCTATCCCCGCCCCCCCGCCGGTAAGTGCTCCGTCAAATACCGGGTCAGCAGCGAAAACAGGTGCACCGTAGTCCCCGGTCCCTCGCGGATGGCGTGCGTCCGGTTCGGGTACACCATGAGATCGAACGGCTTCCCGAGCGCGACGAGTCGGTTGACCAGACGCTCGGTACCCTGGTAGTGCACGTTGTCATCGCCCGACCCGTGGACGATGAGGAGCTTGCCGCGTAGCCCTTCGGCGAAGGTGATCGGCGAGCCGCGTCGGTACCCGTCCACATTGTCCTGTGGAAGCCCCATGTAGCGCTCTTCGTATATCGTGTCGTACAACCGTTCATCGGGTACGGGCGCAACAGCCATCCCGACCGAGAACACATCCGGGTACCTGAACATGCAGTTCAGGGTGTTCGAGCCGCCGCCGCTCCACCCCCAGATCGCGACGCGTGTCGAGTCGAGGTACGATCGGGTACGGGTGAGTGTCCGCACCGCGGCGGCCTGGTCCGCCGAGGAGAGCTCACCCACCGCGCCGTACACGACTTTTCGCCACGCCCGTCCCTTGGGCGCCGGCGTACCGCGGTTGTCCATGCTGACCACCACATAGCCCTGGTCCGCGAGCCAGCGAAACCAGAGGGCCTGTCGATCGCCCCATCGGTCGAGGACAGTCTGGGCGGCCACTTCGCCATACACGAAGACGAGCATGGGATAGTGCTTCGTCGGATCGAAGTCGCGCGGTCGGACCATGTACCCATCGAGGGTCACACCACTGCCGACATCGACTTTGAAGAACTCCGTGGGCCGGCCACTGATGAGCGGTGCCACCGCGGCCTGGAGCGCAGCATTCGTTTCCGTGGTTCGCACGGCGGTGTGGGCCGGCAGGCGCACGATGTCGAATGTCGGCACGCGGTCGGCGGTGGAATAGCCGTGCTGCGCCCACTGGCCATCGTGTGAGATCACGTAGGTGTGCGAGCCTGGCTGATTGATTGGCGTCACACGTTCGGCGGGACCCTTCCCGTCGAGTCGAGCGCGGTAGAGGGCCCGCCGTGTCGCGTTGTCCGGCGATGCCATGAAGTAGACCCATCCCACGCCAGAATTCGCAGGGCTCTCGACGACGCGCTGCACGCCGAGGATGTCGTACGCGCCCGGGGTGAGAAGTGTGGTGTGACTCCCGTCGCGGGAGACACGGTACACATGGCGCCATCCGTCGCGCTCGCTGACCCACAGGAACTCGGTGCCCCCGTGCAGCCACGTGAGGTCGTTCACGACGTCTACCCACGCGCTGTCTCGTTCGGTCAGCACGGTGTGCGCGGTGCCGGACTGCGCGTCGGCGATCATCACCGCGTCGGTGTCCTGCAGGCGGTTCAGTCGTTGAAGCACCAGCTCCGCTGAATTCGCGGCCCAATCGAGACGCGCGATGTAGTTGTTGCGTGGATCACCGGACAGTTGGATCCAGGTCGTCGGTCCCCCCGTACTGGCCACGATTCCAGCGCGAACTGCAGAATTGGTCGTTCCGGCCTTCGGGTACTGGACCGGCACCACGAAGGAGTAGAGAGAATCCGTGTCGTCGATCAGATCGAAGTCGCGAACGCCGGATACGTCGAATTGCCAGTACGCGATACGCTTGCCGTCGGGGGACCAGCGGAAGCAATCACGGATGTGCAGCTCTTCTTCGTACACCCAGTCGGAGGTCCCGTTGATGGTCGTGCGAGATCCATCGGTGGTGAGTCGCACTGGAGCAGCCGCGGCATGCCCACTCGTCAGGCCCGTGACGTCTTCTACGTAGAGATCATTCTGGTGGACGTACGCGACCCGGCCGCCGTCAGGGGAGAACTTGGCGAACATGAGGGTCGAGGGCTGGGCATCGGGTCCGCCCAGCTTCGCGAGGACTCCGGACGTGCGATCGAACACCCAGTAGTCCCCTCGCGTGTTGTCTCGCCACACTCTCGCGGTGTTGGTGAAGATGAGCAGTCGCTTCCCATCCTCGGACCACGAGTAGTCGGCGATCGACAGGGACTTTTTCGCTCCAGGCGGCGTGAGTTGGTGCGCGGCGATGAGGATCGAGCGCGCCCCCGACGCCGCGTCGTAGCGCACGATGTCGGTGCCCGTCGAGTCCCCAGCCGGCTCGAGCGCCGTGTACGCCGCCGCCCCGGGTGTCGTGAGCCACCGCAGCTCACCCGGGAGCCGCGTCCGGAACTCCGAACCAGTCATGATCTCCGCCACGTTCAGCGCCGCCCCCGCGCCACCCGCCGGCGCCGACTGGCCAATGGCGGGGCGTGCAGCCATCCCCAGCCCTGATGCCCCGATGAGTGCGTACCCGAGCACCAAGCCGACGCGCACCAGTCGCGACGCTCCAGCTATCGCAGGACGAGTCCAAACCATGATTGCTCCCCAGTGAAGTCTTACGGACCATCCCATTCTATGCGGTAAAACATGCGATGCGAAACAGCCGCCGTGAAGCAAGGAGCCGTCACTATCCACTCATCGACAACGGCGGCGCGATGCTCTCCAGCGGCCGCCCCTCCGCCGCGATCCCCAGCACGAGCTCAACGACTGCCGCACCGACCATCAGCATTGCCCCAAAGAGGTAGCCCCACACGACCTGGCGCCGCTCGCCGCTGCTGATCAAATGGCCGAACAGCCAAGGGGCCGCGACTCCGCCCAGCAAGGTGCCCACGGCATAAAAGAGGGCGATGGCGATCGCCCGCACTTCGAGGGGGAACGACTCGCTGACCGTCAGGTATGCCGCACTGGCGGCGGCCGAGGCGAAGAAGAAGATGACAGACCACGCCACCGTCTGTGTCGTCGCGTCCAGCACGCCGCGGGCAAACAGCCACGCGACGCCGGCCAGCAAGATTCCGGACAAGGCGTATGTCCCCGCGATCATCGGCTTTCGCCCGATCGTGTCGAACCATCGACCGAGCAGTAGCGGGCCGGTGAAGTTGCCGAGCGCGAACGGGAGCAGGTACCATCCGACCCGAGCCGACCCGACGTTGTAGAATCGTCGCAATACCAGCGCGTAGGTGAAGAAGATCGCGTTGTAGAAGAACGCCTGCGACGTGATGAGTACGACGCCGAGCACGGTGCGTCGCCGGTAGCGCGTGATCAGGGTCTGGGCGACGACGCGCAGCGATGTCTGCCCCCGCTCGGTGAGACGCAGCGTCCCCCGCGCGCGCGGCAGCGGATGCTGTGTGGCGGCGACGATCCGGGCCTCGATCCCCTCCACGACGTGGGTCGCCTCGGCCAGCCGTCCATGCACCATCAGCCAGCGCGGGCTCTCGGGTACGTATCGGCGGAGAAAGAGAATCCCGAGCCCGAGTACGGCACCAATACCATACGCGGCGCGCCAGCCCACGTCCGGCGGGAGGCGCCCCGGATGGAGCAGCACGATCGTACTCGCGGCGGCCAGAGCCGCGCCGACCCAGAAGCTGCCGTTGATGGCCAAGTCGGTGCGGCCCCGGTACCGCGCCGGAATGAGTTCTTGGATCGCGGAGTTGATCGCGGTCCCCTCGCCGCCGATCCCCGCGCCGGTGAGCATGCGAAACACGGCATAGCTCCAAAAACTCCACGAGCACGCCGTCGCCGCCGTGGCCACGAGATACAATCCAAGGGTGATCGTAAAGAGGCGTTTGCGCCCCCAGCGGTCCGTGAGCCACCCAAAGCCCAGCGCACCGATCACCACGCCGAGTAGATACGTGCTGGCCGCCGCGCCGACCTGCGTGGCGCCCAAATGGAGTGTCGGGCTCTCCTGCAGCGCTCCAGAGACCGATCCGGCCAGCGTGACCTCGAGCCCATCGAGGATCCACGTAATCCCCAACGCCGCCACCACGAGCGAATGAAACCCGCTCCAAGGCAGTCGGTCCAATCGGGCCGGGATGTCAGTCTCGACAGACATAGCGGATAGCGGATAGCGGTTAGCGATTAGCGGCTAGCGAAAACATACGAGGCCGGCCGCAATCCGACGCAGCCGGCCCCCGTTGCTCTTGCCAATCCGATCAGCGATTTGACATCGCCACTCGCTAATCGCCAATCGCCAACCCCTAACCACTGCTCTTCAGCCTTACCGTCTGCGCCTGTGGCGGCCCAATCATGAGATGCGCCCACGGTTTCCCGGGATACATCAGCCACGGCCCACCATCGTTCAGTGGCTGAACAGGGAAGCCGGTGGTCTCCGTGGTCGCAAACGGCATGTAGACCAAATAGAGGTACTGGGCGCCGTGAATCACACCCGCCGCGCCATCGACGCTGTCGCGGGATGCGAAATACTGGTACAGCGCCGTCGGGTGCCGCGGCATCGCCAACTGCCCGCTCCGAATCTCTCGGGCGCGAATGCTGTCGGTTTCCTCGGATGACACGTGCTGGCCCCGCAATGCCCGGCCCCGCGCCATGAATGGATCCAGCTCACGATCGTAGCACGCGACGTGGAACGACTTCCCGACGGGATTGTCGCCAAGACAGATGAGTGTGTTCGTGCCGGGACGGACGGTGACGAGGGCACCGGTACTGTCGAAGTCGAGGACCGTCGCGCCCGCCCGTAACGCGACGGGCGCGGGACTTACCGCGGCTTCGATCCGGAGCGCGGGCGACAGCGCGTGCGGCGACTGGGCAAACCCTGCGCGTGCGACGCACGCGACCATGAGCGACACAGCGATACGGTGCATTGCCCACCCTGTTTTAGATTGTCTTTGCCTGACCCCAATCCTCATCATTGCGTTTCCACTGTCAATGGAGCCGCGGTGCGACAGCAGGTCCACCACGCCAATCCGCCCCACACCGATCTCGCCGCCTTCCGCGCACAATTTCCCGCGCTCGAGCGGTTTGCCTGGCTCAATACCGCCGGAGTGCCGCCCGGCGCCCGACCGGTGCTCGCCGCGCTCCGGACGGCGATGGAGGCGTGGTCGGACGGGACGTTCGACTGGACCGCCTGGGAAGCGGACGCGGAACACGCTCGAGCCATCTGCGCGCGCTGGCTCGGCGTGCCACCGACGTCGGTGGCGCTGCTCGCGACGCTGGCCGATGCGGCGGCGACCGTCGCGCACGGCGTCGCCGGGCTCGCTCGCGCCGGCCACACACGGCCACGCGTCGTCGTCTCAGCCGCCGAGTTCCGGAGCAACCTGTTCCCGTGGCTCGCGCTCGCCGACCAGGGGTGCGAGGTCACCATGCTCGAACCAGACGCCGATGGATTGGTGCGCACGGAGGCCATCGTCGCAGCCACTCGTCCAGGCGTCGCGCTCGTCGCGGTCAGCGAGGTGCAATCCGCGACCGGCCACCGCGTAGACGCGGCCGCGATCGCGGCGCGGTGCCGCGAGGTAGGCGCGCGCTCGTTCTTCAATCTCACCCAGTCGCTGGGCGTCCTCCCCTTCGATGCCTCGGCCGTGGGTGCGGACTTCGTCGCCGCGCATTCGTACAAATGGCTCCTGGCGCCGCGTGGCGCGACGTTTCTGTACGTGCGCCCGGATCGCTGGGGTGAGCTCGCGCCGCTGGCACCGAATTGGAAGAATGGTGGCGATCTCTACGGCGCGCCGCCGCACCTGAACGCGCCGCGGGCGCCGGACGACTTTCCACGGTATGTGGAGCTCTATGGTGGCCCGTACACGCTGCTCGGCGATGCTCGGCGCGCCGACGCCTCGCTCGCCTGGTTCTCCTGGGTCGGCGCACGCGCCGCGCTCGAGCTGCTCGACACCCTGACCCCCGCCGAGGTCGAGACGCATTGCGTCTCGCTCGCGGCCGCCTTTCGAGACGGAGCGCGGGTGCAGGGATACCGGGTGTCCGCCCATGAGGTCCCGAGCCAGATCACCTCGATCGAGCTGCCGACCCCGGCCGATGCGGGTGCCGCCAGTCAGGCGCTCCTCGACGCGGACGTGGTGACGTCAGCGCGAGGTACACGCCTCCGGTTCGGGTTTCACGCGTTCAACGATGCGTCGGATGTCGAGCGCGCACTCGTCGCCTTGGAGCGCGCGACGTCGAAACACCGACGCCCTAACCACTAACCACGAGTGTGTACGTCAGGAACAGCTCGTCGCGAACCCACCCGAGTGATTCGTACAACGCCTGCGCCGCGTGATTCGTGCGCGCCGTCTGCAGCTCCAACCGGAATGCGCCTGTCCGAGTCGCGTACTCCTGCGCGCGCTCCATGAGCAGGCGCGCGACGCCGCGGCGGCGCGCATCGGGCACCACGTACAGATCGTAGAGCACGAAATACGGCTTCGCGGCCACGGAACAGAACGCCGGATAGAGCTGCGTGAAGCCAAGCGCCCGCGAGTCATCGTCCTCCAGCGCCAGGAACACCGTGGACTGCCCGCGACGAATCCGGTCGCCGATGAACGCGCGCGCCGCCGCGAGATCCGCCGGCTGCTGGTAGAACTGCCGGTACGCGTCGTAGAGCGGCGCCAGCTGGTCGAGGTCGGCCACGGTGGCCTGACGGATGATCATCGCTGCGCGATGGCGGCGTCGCGGATGCGCCGGGTAGCCGACGGGCGACGCGCGTAGATGAAAAAGAAGAAGGCGGCCAGGAGGAGAAAGAACGCGGTGCCCCCGACCATCTTCCCCTCGAAGCGGCCGACGGGCTCACCGCCGTCCGGCGGCACAAAGGCCAGCACGACCCCGACCGCGGTCACGACCAATCCCGAAATCCCCGCCGTCCAGAGCGTGGGCCGCGAATATCGCGCGCGGACGTAGGTCCGACTCGCCGCCAATCGTATCAACGCCAGGAAGATGTACAGGTAGGGAATGAGCTGCAGCACGACGGCGAGGAGCAACAGCACTTTGTAGCCTTCCTCGACCGTGGAGCCCATGAAGCTCATCGCCAGCACCGCGCAGGAGACCACCCCCTGAACGATCAGCGCGACGTACGGCGTCGCGAATCGTGGATGCAGCTTGCCAAGTGCCGCCGGCAGATAGTTGTCGAGTCCGGCCACGAATGGGATGCGCGCCGAGCCCGCGAGCCATGCCGACGTCGTGCCGGCGATGGCAAGCGTGAGCAACAAAGCGATCGGCGGGACGAGCCACCCGATAGTGATCGTGTCCGCCATGTGCGCGACGGCCTGGATGATGCCCTGCACCGCGCCGATGTCCCGTGACGGGAGCGCAAGCAGGACGGCCACGGTCGCGCCGACGTAGAGCACGCCGGAGATGAAGCCGCCCCAGACGACGGCGCCCGGTATGGTCCGACGGGGGTCGTGGATCTCGTCGCCCATCACCGACGCGAGCTCCAGTCCGACGAGGGCGAAGCAGACCACCCCGAAGGAATTCACGAGGTGAAAATCCACGCCCGAGACCCGGAAATCGCTCGCGTGCAGCGAGCTGCCATGTGCGTGCGAGACCGCGATGGCGAGTCCGATCAACACCAAGGCGGTTGCGGCCGAGCCGATCCCGCCAAGGTTGTTCACCCACTTGCCGACGCCGAGCCCGAGAATGTTCAACCCGGTCATCGCCACGAGGAGCGTCACGGCCACGACGGACACGAACAGCTTGTCGTTGCCGAGTGCCTGCAGGTGCGGGCCACCGATGAAGACCGAGATACCGACGACATAGAGCAGCAACGTCGGGATGTAGAAGATGTTGTTCGTCCAGTAGCACCAGCCGGACATAAACCCGTGGAAGTCGCCGAAGATTTCCTTCGTCCAGAGATAGACGCCACCCTCATGCGGGTACCGGTCGGACAGCTCGATGACCGCGAGCCCCTGTGGCCAGAAAAACAGCAGGAGCGCGAGCAACCACATCCAGACGGTCACCGGGCCGCCCACGGCGACCACGGGGACGGTGTTCAGATTCAACACCGCGACTACGAACAGCAGGACGAGGTCGCGTTGCCCGAGCGCGCGGCGGAGATGCGGGGCGCCGGCACGCCCCTCCGCCTCTTCGCGCGCTAGGGCAACGTCGAGTCCCTCCGGCATGTCAGCGCGCGGCCGGCGCGGACCGGGGGCGCGGCGTGTCGGCTTGCGGCGGCTCGCTGGGCACCGCCGCGCGCGCTCGGCGCTCGCGCTGCCCGGCTGCTACCGCGGGGGCGACTTCGGCGAAGATCTCGATGTGCCGATCGATGTCGGCGTCGGTGTGCGCGACCGACACGGTCCACTGCTCATCCCACCAATACGGCTGCGGAATGACGCCGCGATTGGTCATCGCGAACCAGTAGTGGCGCCAGCTCTCGCTATCGATGTTGAGCCAATCGCGATAGTTGCGGATCGGTCTCGATGCGAACATGAGGGCGCCATTGGCCCCCGCGCCCAGGACATACGCGTCGAGCCCGGTTTTCTCGATCTGTTCGTGGTAGCCGTCAACCAGCTTGGCGTTGAGGCGCCCCACCCGCTCGTACGCGGCTGGCGTGAGCACCTCGCGCAGGGTCGCGAGTCCGGCCGCCATGGCGACGGGGTTCGTGTTATACGTGCCACCATGGAAGACACGGTGGTCGGTGATCAGGTTCATGATGGCGCGGCGCGCGGCGAAGGCGGCGAGTGAGAACCCACCGCCGATCGATTTCGCCAGGCAGACGATGTCCGGCTCGATGCCGAAATACTCGCAGGCGCCCCCTCGAGCCAGCTTGGCGCCGGTCTTGACCTCGTCAAAGATCAGGAGCGCGCCGTGCTTGCGCGTGATCTCGCGGAGTCCCTGATGGTAGCCGAGGTCGGGCATGAGGATCCCGACGTTCATCAAGATCGGTTCGACGATGACGGCCGCGATCTCGCCCGGGTAGGCCGCGAACAACCGTTCGATCGCCGCGAGGTCGTTGAATTGGGCGATGAGGGTGTTGGAGAGCGTCGCTCTGGTGATCCCCTCGCCACCCGGTACCGCGGTGGGCGAATTGGGATCGCCCACTTCCGACGCCTTGGGCTTCACCGACACGAGCACTGCGTCGTGGAGCCCGTGGTAGCCGCCTTCCATCTTGATCACCCGCTCTCGGCCCGTCGCCGCCCGAGCAAGCCGCATCGCGTGCATCGTGCATTCGGTGCCGCTATTGCTGAACCGCACCATGTCCACAGGAAACCGGGCGCAGATCTCCTCCGCCAGCGCGTTCTCCGCGTCGTGCGGCATGCCGAACATCGTTCCCGTCTGGAGTTTCGCGGCCACGGCGTGGACGACTGCGGGATGGCAGTGGCCGGCCATGAGCGCGCCGAAGCACATGTTGAAATCGATGTACTCGTTGCCGTCGATGTCCCGGATCCGGGCTCCGTTGCCGTCGCGGACGTGCAGAGGGTAGGGCTGATACGAGCGGTAGTTGCTGGCCACGCCCAGCGGCAGGCGAGCTGCAGCTTTGGCATGCGCGGCGCGGGACGCGGGGGTCCGCCGTTCGTAGGTCTCCAATTCCGACTGTAATGTGTCTGGCATGTGCCTTCCTCCGCGGACGACGGCAGGGCAGATCGATCGTGTCACGAGAACAGGTACCGCCGCGCCGCGACGCTGTCCAGCGTGTCAACGGTCGGACGCGCGCCATGGCGGCCAATGCGTGCTGGCCGGAAGTAGCCGGGAGGCGTAATTTCGGCTGCCCGCTTTCATCCTAGTTAGGGGGCCCCAAGATCGCGACGCAAGAGCTGAGGGACCGGGTGCAGTCGGTATTGGGGGACGCTTTCCAGGTCGAACGGGAGCTCCCCCCGGGCGGCATGAGCCGGCGCTCGCGCGGGCTGCGGAGCGTGCGGGCGATACCAAGACGGCGGTCGATGCGTACGCCCGGATCGAGGATGTGTGGGCGCGTAGCGACCCTGAACTGCAGCCGGCCGTCAAGGAAGCACGGGCGGCACTCATCCGGTTGTCCAGCGACCGGCGCTGAGTCCTCGAGGATTTAGCCCCTCCCAATCCCGAGTGGTCGCGGAGAGATTCCACGAAACGCAATTCTCTCGCCAGTCGGAATCGCCTGAGAGTGTGATCACCACGCGGACCGCGGCGTCAATGCGCGAGCATCCAATCCAGCACGGCTTTCATGAGATTCTGGAGAGGGGGGCTCTCCTTCGTCCCGTTGAAGCCGTCCAACCCGCGGCCCCACTCGACGTCACCAGCCGTAAACACACCGGCGCCGCTGGGGGTAGTATAGAAGGTCGTGTAGTAGTACGGCTGATAGGGGACAAAGAACTTGGGCTGGATGCGCGACTTGAACAACACCTGGAGATTGCGCGGCGTGGAGGTATCGGGAATGATGCGATCGCCTTCAATCCCGATCTGCGATGGGATGATATCACCCGCTTTTAAGCCAGCTGCGGCCAGAAATGCCGCCGCCTCGGGTCCAATCGCCGTATCACTCACGACAAGCTGCTGGAGCGGCGCCGAGGACGTCCCAACCACGTACTCGATACCCGTGAGAGCGTCCTCGGGGCGGTCGACGGGCTTCATCCGGAACTCCGTCGTCACGAGCGAATCCGCTACCGCATCGGGATCATGATCGAGTTTGTAACACGTGATCACCGCGGCGGCGCGCGCCGTGACGGGCCCCGGCGTGAGTCGGATATTCCAATACGCGTTGTTACCAGAAAAAAAAGCGAGATGCGTATGTCGGCTCCGCATCTCGTCCACGTTCGATCGCTCGTGGTACGTCCAGTACTCATCATGACCGATGAACAGGAGACCCTTCACCGGGGAAGGCACACCACGGCTGGCCTCCGTCAGGTCCACCGTGGATGCATAGGTGACGTCGTAGCCGTTACGTTCGAGGAACCGCAGGTCGCGCAGATCATGGCTCTTGAAGTCGTCGAGGATGTAGGTGGCCCCGCCGTTAGCGGCATAGGGTCGCTCAAATGACACGAAATGGGCGAAGGATCGGATGCTGACTTCGCCGCTGTCTTCCGATTGATTCGAGGTGTACAGGCTCGATCCGCCATATGTATTGTATGCCTGCCAGGTGAATTGCGGCACCACGACGACGAACGCGGCCGGTCGCAAATCCGTGAGGACGAAGGGGTAATATCCGGCCAGGTTGGACTGATCGACCGCTTTGACCAAATAGATGCCACTGACCCAATCGTTGCCGACCGGGATGCTCAACGTCCGAGTCCACGGACAGCTGACGGGCCCGGGGAAGGGCTGCGAGCACGCGGGTTGCGCGGTGGCCGCGATTCCTGAGTGTTGGTACACGATATGACCGCCGGTACCGCCGTACCATCCCATCCGATACACTGTGATCGCCACCGGGCCCCGAGTTGCGTGGATGTACACGTCAAGGGTGTCGCCGAAACGCAGCGCATAAGGGCTGGCCCACAACGCAAGCTGCGTCTGCGCCGCACGCTGGCTTACCGGGACGAACCACGACGAGGTACCGGGTTCTGCGTTCGCCGCGGCGACACTAACACGCGCAGCGGCGAGCGGTCCCGAACTATCGCCGCAGGCGACGACCGCCGTCACACTGATGCCCATTGCAAGGCCGCGGGCGATCGCCGACATGCGTGGCCACGCAGCCAATCGGTGCCCCCCCGAGCAGATCATTTCTTCCCCCTGAGCGAAAAGCTTGCCAGTGGCCGAACTGCGCGACCTGGAGGGAGCCGCCACCAACGTCGCCAGGCCGTCCAGCATCGGGTACATTCCGGCCGATTGCGGGATGCGACCCTGTGCCCGTGTCGTCTCAGGAGACACATGAATGTCGAAGCATTGGTGGCGCCGCCAAGCAGCGGTGGATTCGTGCGCGCGGATCGCCGATTCGCGGGTGCACGGCGATCCCGAGTTTCAGCCGTTCGTCAGCGAGGCGCGGACAGCGCTCGCGCGAATGCCCACTGACCGGCCCTAGAGACGTCTCCCAGGAGCGCACGATGAACCCCGTGACCCCGACCACGAAGCCCGCGGCAAAGGGTGCCGCGTCTACCACTTCGCGGCTGGTTCCGAACTTCGTAGCCGGTCGATGGTGTGCGTCCACGGCCACCGATTTCGTGGATGTGGTCAATCCGGCGACGGCTGAAGTCATCGCGCGGACTCCGCTCTCGACTGCCGCGGACGTCGATGCCGCGGTGCAGGCGGGAATGGCCGCGTTTCCCGCCTGGCGCCGCACGCCGCCGGGTGAGCGGATCCAGTATCTCTTTAAGCTCAAGACCCTGCTCGACGAACACATCGACGAGCTCGCGCGACTGATCACGGTCGAGAACGGGAAGACGTTTGGCGAAGCGAAAGCGGAGATCCGCCGCGGGATCGAGAACGTCGAAGTCGCGTGCGGCATCCCCCTCATGATGCAGGGCTACATCCTCGAGGACGTGACGCCGGGTGTGGATGAGATGCAGATCCGGCAACCGCTGGGCGTGGTCGCCGCGATCACACCATTCAACTTCCCGGCGATGATACCGTTCTGGTTCCTGCCCTACGCGATCGCGTGTGGTAACACGCTCGTGCTCAAGCCGTCGGAACGCGTGCCACTCACGATGCGCCGTGCGATCGAGCTGCTCGCCATGACGGGATTGCCGGATGGCGTGGTCAATCTCGTGAACGGTGGCCGCACGGTTGTCGATGCGCTGATCGATCACCCGGACGTGCGGGCCATCAGTTTCGTCGGCTCCACCCCAGTCGCCCGCCACGTGTATGCGCGCTCCGCCGCGAACGGCAAGCGCATGCAGTGCCAGGGAGGCGCGAAGAACCACGTGATCGTCCTGCCGGACGCGGACATGGAGCTCGCCACGCAGATCATCGCGGACAGCGCGTTCGGATGCGCCGGCCAGCGGTGCCTCGCGGTATCGGTCGCGGTCACGATCGGCGATGCACAGCAATCGTTTCGCGACACCATCGCGCGTGCGGCGGCGAACATCCGGGTGGGCAACGGCCTCGATGCGGGTGTGCAAATGGGGCCGGTCATCACCCGTGAAAGCAAGACGCGCATCGAGTCGCTGGTCGCGACCGGGATCCAGGAAGGGGCCAAGCCGGTGGTCGATGGCCGGAATGTGCATGTGGAGGGGTACGCGGACGGCAACTTCCTGTCGCCAACGGTGCTGGACGGGCTGCCGGCGACCAGCAGCCTGGCGCACACCGAGATCTTTGGGCCGGTGCTGAGTCTCGTGCACGCCAGTTCAATGGACGACGCGATGGAGTTTCTCCAACTGAGCCCCTTCGGCAATCAGGCGTCGTTGTTCACGACCAACGGGGCAGCGGCGCGTCGGTTCCGCTACGAGGCACCAGCGGGCAATATCGGCATCAACATCGGTGTCGCCGCACCGATGGCGTACTTCCCGTTCAGTGGCTGGAAGGAGAGCTTCTTCGGCATCCTGCACGGGCAGGGACGCGACGCGGTCGAGTTCTATACGGAGTCGAAGATCGTCGTCGAGCGCTGGTCGGGTCAGGAGACGCGTAAGTTCTGAGCACGAGCGGTCGGAGTGCGCCGACTGACGATGCGTGGTAGCGATTGGCGCGGCCTACATCACCAACGAGGTTGAAATGCGTGTGCTGCCGATATGGACAGTCGCGATCGTGTTGGCCGCCGCCCCCATGGCCCGTGCCCAAAGCACCGCACCGGGCGACAGCGATGTCGCCACCATCCGCGATCGGGAAAACGTCTGGGCCGAAGCGATCGTCGAGCGCGATTCGGCCGCCCTCGCCCCGATGCTCGCCTCGGAGTATGTCGTCGCCGCGACCCCGGGCCAACCGGCCGCCACTCGCGCCCAATCCCTGCACGAGATCGCCTATCCCAAAGACTCGGCGCACCACGTCTCACGCGTCACCTTCGACGAGCTACGAATCCGCATGGTCGGCCGCGACCGCGCCGTAGCCGAAGGCATCGTCACCGAAGTGGGCACCACCCACAATGGCCCAATCACTGAACGCATTCGCTTCGTGGATACCTGGGTCCGCCGAAACCACCGCTGGCTCTGCATCTCCTCGAAATTCGCGCCCGTACCAGCGGCGAAGTAGCGAGCCGCCCGCAGCGAGGGTGCCAAGCGATTGCCAACCACTAACCACTATCGATCCGCCACCACGAACAAATAATCCCCCAACGGATCGTCGACGGTAGGCAAGACCGACGCAATCCGGCCGGACGCCAGATCCCGCCGCAGCTCCGCACACCCCGTCGCCTCCTCACTCGGCGGTGCGAGTGTCGCAAAGCTCCACATCCCGGCCCGGACGGCCGGGCTGAGGTAGAGCGATGGGCGATGCTTGCCGCTGTAGAGAAAGAGATCCTCGAGATCCGGCCGCACCGCGTACGGCTCGGTGCGCACCTGCGAGAACCCGGCCGCGTTGAGTGCATCGGTGATGCGCGCCAGGGAATACGCCTGGGTCGCCGTCCGCTCGACGGTCTCCGGGAAATACGTGCGCAACCAATACCGGCGGATCTGTTCCGGCGTGGCGGTGAAGAGCACGATCGGCCCCGCGCCGACTACGCGGCCAAGCTCCGCGATCGCGGCGTCCAGATCCGCGAAATACCGGAGCGCCAATGTGCATGACGCTCCGGTAAACGTCGCCGACGGGAAGGGGAGTCGCGTCACGTCAGCGACAGCCCACCTCGGCGTGTCGTGACCCGCGTCCGCGTCGAATCCCTGATCGCGGTCGAGCGACGGCGATGCTTTGCTGGCCGCCGCGGCGACCATTCGGGGGGAGCTGTCCACACCGACGACGCGGACGCCCGCCGCAGCAAATGCGAGCGTGTAGTTGCCGGTGCCGCACGCGACGTCCAGATACCGGCTCGTCTCGTGTGGCCGCAAATGGGCCAGGAGACGACTCACGATGTACGAGTCGGCGCGACGGGTCGAATCGTACGCGCCACCGATCCGGTCGTAAGGAGCGGTGGGCACCTTACGCGACTCCCAGGCGGCGGATCGCGTACGACCTACGGCGGCGCACGCAGACGCGGGTGATCATGGCTGAAGTGTGCGCGGCGATCACCGGTACGGCAACTGCGGCGGCACCCCCGATCACCACCTGGCCGACCGTCGTACCAACTCCTGTGCGCCTCCACCTGGGCCTGTGACCGTGCGGGATACCCGGCGGCTGGTAGGGATTCTGTAGATTTGGGCCATGCCTTCGCGCGAGCGCATCCATCCGGAAGACATCGGCATGATCGGGGTTGGCCGGTTCGGTTCGTACTTCGCCGACCAGCTCGTGCGGGTCGGCCACCGGGTCCAGCGTGCCGATGTGCGGGACGCGCCAACCACCCGCGCCGCCGCGTTGGCGCGGGCATGTGGGTCGTCCATCGTGATCTATGCGGTCCCGATCCGCGAGCTCGAGCGTGCGATCGCCGAAACCCGGGACCTGCTCGCTCCGGACGCCGTCGTCATGGACGTGTGCTCCGTGAAGATCATCCCCTGCGACGTGCTCGAGCGTCATCTCCCGAACATGGCGACGGTCGGCACCCATCCACTGTTCGGCCCCCAGTCGGCGCCGGTGAGTTGCGCGGGCCAGCGGGTCGCCGTGTGCGCGCTCGCGGGGAGCATCGGCGCAACGGCCGGCGAGGCCGCGGCGGCTCGTGTCGCGGCGCTGTTGGACTCCCTCGACCTCGATGTCGTACGCTGCACGCCCACTGAGCACGATACACAGGTCGCTCGCACCCAGTTCCTGACCCACTTCATCGGCCGCGGCGCCGTACGCGCGCACATCGACCGGTTGCCGCTCTCGACGAAAAGCCACGACGCACTCATGGACATCGTCGATGTCGTCAAGAACGACTCAATGGAGCTCTTCGAGGACATGGCGGCGTTCAACCCGATGGTGAAAGCCGTGCGCTCGGAGTTCCTCGCCGCGCTGGAAGCCATCGACGAGCAGCTCGCTGACCGAGAGAACGCTGTCTCCAGTCGAATCGCGGACTAGCTAGACCTTTCGTGTCTGCGTTATGGCAGCCGGACGACCTCTTTCGCGGTGCGCATCGCACCCGCGCGGGCCGTGGTGAAAAGCCACCGGCCGACTTCGCGCCGCGATCACCCATCCCCCGTAGGCGATGGACGAGTGTGTACTGTCCAAATAAGGGATGCGCTAGCGAGACGATGAAGCGGCCGACGGGCGCGTGTCCATCGCCCGTTGTACCACAATCTGGTCCACCGTTGACACTGACTTCGCGCGCTCCTACATTCGCTTCGTGCCCACAATCCTGCGTCACCATCATCACGTGCATCACCACGGCCCGACGGGTCGCGGCGACGTGCGCGTGCATCGGGTGACGAACTAGCAGGACTCCACACCGACTGTTCCGCAACCGCCACGGCCCGTCCAATTGGACGGGCCGTTTTGTTGTGTGCCCACGCCCGCCGCCCTCCCGCTCCGTTCGCGTCCCCAAACCACCACCATGCTTCGCATCGCGCTCCCCAACAAAGGCCGCCTCGCCGACGCCACTCGCGAGCTCTTCGGCGATGCCGGCCTCGAAGTCCGCGGCCGCGGCGAACGTGCCCTGACCGCCTCGCTCGGTGGAGAATTCGAGGCGCTGTTCGTGCGCGCGCAAGACGTGACGGAGTTCGTGGCCGATGGCGTCGCGGACGCTGGCGTCACAGGCTGGGACTTGGTGGCCGAATCAGACCGGCCCGTCGATCTGCTCCTCGATCTCGAGTTCGGGCACTGCCGATTGGTCGTGGCCGCCCGAGAAGAGAGCGGGATCCACGCGATCACCGACCTGCCGGTCGACCCCGCGTCACCCCACCGCGTCGCGACGAGCTTTCCCCGCGTGACTCGGCGCTTCTTCGCAGACGCCGGTCGCGCGGTGGATGTCGTGCCCGTCTCGGGCGCGGCCGAGGTCGCGCCGCACTTGGGGATCGCCGACATCGTGGTCGATCTCACTTCGACCGGATCCACACTGAAGGTGAATGGCTTGCGCGAAGTGGCAACGATCCTCAACTCCTCGGCTCGACTCATCACCGCGCCGCGCCGTGAACCCGACGGCCGGCGCGCGCCCGGCGGTCCACTCGATGAGCTCGTCGCTGCGCTCGCGTCCGTCCTCCGCGCGCGAGGTCAGCGGTACCTCATGGCCAACGTGCCCCGCGCGGCGCTCGACCAAGTCAAACAGGTCCTCCCCGGACTGAACGGACCCACGGTCATCGATATTCTGAACGGCGGGAGCATCGTCGCCGTCCACGCCGTGGTACCAGCCACCTCGGTCTACCGGACCATCGCAGCCCTCAAAGCACTGCACGCGACGGGCGTACTCGTCACGCGGATCGAGAGGCTGATGCCATGACCGCGTCGCCCAGCGCCGCACGGTCGCAGGTCCGGACCGCGTTCCGAGTCACCGGCCCGATCGCGGACCTCTCGACGGCGGATCGACGGATGCTCTTCGATCGCGGGCCGACCGCCGACGAACATGTGCGCGACCGTACCGCGGAGATCATTCGCCGGGTGCGACAGGACGGCGATCGTGCGCTCCGCGAGTTGGCTCGCACGTTCGACGGCGCGACGCTCGACCAGCTCGAGGTACCACCAGCAGTCTGGCACGAGGCCGCGGCCACCGTCGGATCCGCGGTCCGAACCGCCCTGGAGCGCGCTGCAGGCAACATCCGACGGGCCCACGAAGCATGGCGGCCCGCAGGAGGCGAGGTCGAGACTGAGCCCGGTGTGTTCGTCGGACGACGGGCGGATCCGCTCGCGCGCGTCGGCGTCTACGCGCCCGGTGGACGCGCGCTGTATCCGAGTAGTGTGCTCATGGGTGCGGTCCCGGCACGCGTGGCCGGCGTGGGAGAGGTGGTGATGTGCTCGCCCCCCGGGGCGTCTGGTACGCCCGCGCCGATCGTCCTCGCGGCTGCCGAAATCGCAGATGTCGATCGCGTGTTCGCGATCGGTGGCGCAGGGGCAGTCGCGGCGCTGGCCTACGGCACGGAGAGCGTACCGCGCGTGGACCGCATCGTGGGCCCTGGCAACGCATACGTGACCGCTGCCAAGCTTGAGGTCGCCTCCGTCGTCGGCATCGATGCGCCCGCCGGACCGAGCGAGCTCCTGATCGTCGCCGATGACAGCGCCGCAGCCGAAGCGGTGGCCCGCGAGGTGCTCGCGCAAGCGGAACACGATCCCGACGCGGCGGTGATCGTCATCGCCACCGATCCGGCAACCGCTGGCGCGATCGGCCAAGCCGTGCAATGCCTGATTCCGTTTGAGCAGCGCGCTGGCATCATCGCCGCATCGCTCGCGGCCCGCGGCGCGTTGCTGGTGGCCGCCTCCATGACCGATGCCGTCCACTTCGCCAACGATTGGGCCCCCGAGCACCTGCTACTCGCGGTCGCGGACCCCTCTGCCATCCTCGGCGAGATCCGCAACGCCGGCACGATCTGTCTCGGCGTCACGACTTCGGTCGTCTTCGGCGATTACCTCACGGGCGCCAATCACGTGCTGCCCACGGGAGGCGCGGCGCGACGTTTTTCCGGGCTGTCCACCGAGGACTTCGTTCGGTGGACGACGTACCAGCGCGTCACCGACTCGGCCGCACGGTCGCTGGCCAGGGACGTCGCGACGCTCGCGACGGCGGAACGGCTGCCCGCCCACGCGGCCGCGGCGCGCCAGTGGGCCACGCGATGACGCCTCCGGTGCACGCACGGGCTGCGTACCAGGAAGTCGGACGATACGTCGTCGATCAATCGCCGGTCGCCGTCGATCTGCGGGACAATACGAACCTGTGGGGCGTACCGCCTGCGGCCGCGCGCGCTATCGCGGGCGCCGCCGCTGCGGTGTGCCGATACCCGCGGATCTACGCGGCGGAGCTCAAGGAGTCGCTTGCCGCATACGTCGGGGTCACAGCCGACATGATCGTCACCGGTTGCGGGTCGGATGATGTGCTCGACGCCGCCCTTCGGGCGATCGCCGACCCCGGCGAACGCATGGCCCACCTCGATCCGACGTTTCCGACGGCGCTCACGTTTGCGCGGATGAATGGGCTGGTACCGGTCGGCGTGGCGCTCACCGCCGACTGGGATGCGGATGTCGACGCTCTGCTCGCAACCGGCGCCCGAGTCATCTATCTCTGCTCGCCCAACAACCCGACCGGAACCATCGTCGCGCGTGAGTCGCTCGAGCACATCGTAGAGCGTGCGCCAGGGATCGTGATCGTGGACGAGGCGTACGCGGAATACGCGAAAACCAGCGTGATCGACCTCGCGCGATCGAGCGGCCGGTTACTCGTACTCCGCACCATGTCCAAAGCCTTTGGCCTCGCCGGGCTCCGTGTGGGATACGCGGTCGGTGCGCCCACTCTCATCAGCGAGGTCGAGAAATCGAGAGGGCCATACAAGGTGAGCGTGGTCGCCGAGCGCACGGCGGTCGTTGCGCTCAGCACAGATGTCGCATGGGTCCGCGCACGGGTCACCGAGGCGATCGCGAACCGCCGACTGCTCGCGACTCGGTTGGCCACGCTCGGGCTCCCGACGCTGCCCTCGGCCGCGAACTTCCTCTTCGCGTCCACGCCGCGGGCAACGAGGATCGAGCGGTCGCTCTGGGAATGTGGCGTCGGTGTCCGCCTCTACACGGGGCTCCGCGGGATCGGCGACGCCATCCGCATGACCGTCGGGCCCTGGGCACTCATGGCGGCGCTGATCCAAGCGCTCGAGCAGGTCACCGAGCACTCCCGCACTCAGGTCGGAGGGGCGACGTGATCCGCGCGACGATCCTCGACTACGGCGCGGGCAACCTCCATTCCCTGTCAAAGGCGCTGGCCATGCCCGACGTGACGGTCCGCATCGTCGCGGACCCGTCGTCGGCAATCGACACCGACGTGCTCATCCTGCCGGGCGTGGGGGCGTTTACGGGCGCCGCCGATAAACTCGCCCCGGGCCGGGCCGCGATGCGGCGCGCGCTCGACAACGGACTCTCGTGCCTCGGGATCTGCCTCGGTATGCAACTCCTCTTCGACGGGAGCGACGAGGGCCCAGGTACGGGGCTCGGTCTCATCGCCGGACGCGTCGAACGGCTGCGCACGCCGCTCGTACCGCACATGGGGTGGAACACGCTGCACGATGCGCGCGACCCACTTGTTCCCACCGCTGCGCTCGAGACGGCGTACTACGCGCACAGCTTCGTATGTCGCCCCGTGGATGCCGACGCGACGACGGCGTGGACCACGGCCGGCGACGAGCGGTTCCCCGCCATCGTGCGTCGAGGGAATACTGTCGGCGTGCAGTTCCATCCCGAAAAAAGCTCGACCCCCGGCGTGCGGTTCATTCACGCCTTTCTGACATCGCTCACTGAGGCGCGGCTCGGCAGATGATCGGGATCCCGGCGGTGGACCTGCGTGAGGGCGCGTGCGTGCAGCTCGTGGGAGGGTCGTATCTCGACGAGCCGATCCGGCTACCCGACCCACCCAGCGTGGCCCAGCGATGGGCCGACTTCGGCTTCGCGCATCTGCACGTCATCGACTTGGATGCGGCGACGCGGTGCGGCTCGAACGACTCGGTCGTGCGCGCCATCGTGCGCCGCGGCGTGGGGCCGGAGGTGCAGGTCGGCGGCGGCGTGGCGAGCGCGATCCGAATCAGCGCTCTCATACGCGACGGCGCGGCCCGCGTGATCGTGGGGACCCGGGCGATCGAGGAGCCGTCGTGGATCGCGGAGATGGCGAACCAATTCCCGAACCGCCTCATCGTGGCCGCCGATGTCCGCCAGCGCCAAGTGGTGACGCGTGGGTGGAACCGCCTCCTCCCCCTCACCATCCAGGATTCGGTCGAGGCCCTCCGTGACCTGCCATTGGCCGGGATCCTGGTAACCGCCGTGCATCAGGAAGGTCGACTCGAAGGCCCCGACCGTCCGCTCATGGAATCTGTCGTCAAGCACGCCTCCGCCCCCGTCTACGCGGCCGGCGGCATCGCGTCAATCGCCGACCTCCGAGCCCTCGCCGATGTCGGCGTATCGGCCACGGTAATCGGCATGGCGCTCTACACCGGCGCCCTAAACCCCCGCGCCGTAGTCCAGGAATTCTCCGCATGAGTCCATGTGCCCTCACAGCCGCCAGTCGCTCTTTGTCGTTCGCAGTTCGCTGTTGCTAACCGCTAACCGCCAATCGCTACCCATGACCACCAGTACTGACTCGCCCCACCCCTACGTCGTCGAGCGCACCACCCGAGAGACCGACATCCGCCTCGAGATCGCGCGTGGCTCGGGTCTGGCGACGGCCGACACGACGCAGCCCTTTCTCGACCATATGCTGGCGACGCTGGCGCGGTACGCGGGGCTCGACCTCACGATCGACGCACGGGGCGATCTCAAGCATCACGTGATCGAAGATGTCGCCATCGTCATGGGTACCGCGCTTGCCGGTCTCGCAACGCCGACCGTCGCGCGCTACGGCGAGCGGACTATCCCCATGGACGACGCGCTCGTGCAGGTGGCGCTCGATGTCGGCGGCCGTCCCTACTATCGAGGTCCGCTGCCCAGCCGGCTGTATGACCACTGGATGCGATCGTTCGCCGACCACGCGCGCGCCACGGTGCACGTGCGGGTCCTCCGCGGTCGCGATCGTCACCATGTTGTCGAGGCCGCATTCAAGGCCCTCGGCCTCGCCATCCGGGATGCGCTGGTGGACGGTGGTGGAGTCCTGAGCACCAAGGGGCACGTCGAGAGCAACGCGCGGGCGCGCCGGTCGGAGTCCTCGCCATGAGTTTCTCGCAATGAGTCTCTCGCGACGGGTCGTGGTGTGCCTCGATGTCGAGGATGACCACGTGGTCAAAGGCGTGCAGTTCCGAGCGCTGCGCCCGATGGGCGACCCCGCCACGATGGCCGTTGGTTACGAGCGATCCGGCGCCGACGAGATCGTCCTCCTCGACATCGCGGCGAGCGCCGCGGGGAGGGCGACGCGATGGGACGTGGTGCACCGGACGGCGGAGCAGCTCTTCATTCCCCTCACATTCGGCGGTGGCATACGGTCCGTCGGTGATGTGAGCCACGCACTGCGAGCAGGCGCGGACAAGGTCGCCATCAATTCCGCGGCCGTGGCACGGCCGGCGATCGTCTCAGAGGCGGCTGCGTGGTTTGGAGCCCAGTGCATCGTGGCGAGCATCGATGCCAGGCGGGACGGCAGCGCGCGATCCGGGTGGCGGGTCGTCGTGCATGGCGGGCGTACTGACACGGCGCTCGACGCCGTGGCGTGGGCGGTCGAGTGCGTCGAGCGCGGCGCCGGAGAGATCCTGCTCACGAGCATCGACTGCGACGGAGGGCGCGCGGGCTATGACATCGCCCTGACGCACGCGGTCTCGTCGTCGGTCACGGTCCCGGTGATCGCGTCAGGCGGAGCCGGCACCGCGGATCACGTCTGCGCGGTACTGGATGACGGCGGCGCGGATGCCGCGCTCCTCGCTGGCATCGTGCATGATGGCATCGTGTCGATCGAATCGATCAAGGCCGCAATGGCGGATCGTGGTTTGCCCGTGCGGCGCGAGTGCTACCGGTCGGCTCCGGTCGAGGGAGCCGCGTAATGTTGGACCTCGACACGCTCGACTTTGAAAAAGGCGGCGGCGCGGTGACGGTCGTCGCGCAGGACGCCGACACCGGCGTCGTGCTCATGGTCGCGGGCGCGGACCGCGCGGCGCTCGAGCGCACGATCGCGAGCGGCGAGATGCACTACACCTCGCGCACCCACGGGCTGTGGCACAAAGGCGCGACCAGTGGTCATCGGCAGCACGTCCTCACGTTGACCCGGGACTGCGATGGTGACGCGGTGCTTGCTCGGGTGCGACCGCTCGGGCCCGCGTGTCACACCGGCGCGGTCTCATGCTTCGCCGGGGCCGCGCTCGCCTCGGATGCCGTAGGCGTCCTGGACCGGACGATCGCGGAGCGGGCGACAGATCCGGCGGCCGCGGCGGGAGGGTATACGCGGCGGCTGCTCCGCGACCGCAACCTCAGGCTCAAGAAGGTGGGCGAGGAGGCGGCCGAGCTCATCATGGCGTGCGCGGACGGCGATGCGTCGCGTGTGGTGGCCGAAGGCAGCGATCTCGTGTACCACGCACTCGTCGCGATGCACGCGGTAGGAGTGGATTGGCCGGCCGTCGTCCGTGAGCTCGGGGCACGTCGCGCGCGCGACGTGCTGCCGATGGCCGCGCGCTGATCCGAGCCGCGCCCCGCCTTGCGCCGACCGCGCGCCGGGCATAGTTTCGATATCACAACCGTTCACTCGTGGTCCTTGCCGCGTATTGCAGCCACGTAAAACAAATGCTAAAAAGCGTTCGCCCGCGGCCGATGCTGCAGGCGTTCGTGTTTCCAACTATGACTCTCTCCACTCGCCCCATCGCCGCCGCACCGTGTGCCGCCCCGCCCCGCGGGTGTGGCTGCTGTTGTTGCCGACGCGAGGACGCCGCCCCTACGGGGAGCAGGTGCCAGGCCAGGGTGCGAGTCGATCGTCTCGATCGCCGCCGCTAACGAGTCCTCGACTCGCCGCGCAACACCCGATCGGTCATGGCCCGCTCCTCGAACTGAGGGGCGGGCCGCTGTGTTTTTGCGCCCTCTATCCACACCCATGTCTCCATCGTCCGTCATACCAGCATCCAGCTCGACAGATTCGTCGGCTGCCCCGCCATCAAAGGAGACGGCGGCCCAACACGTCGAGCGCGTCAAACGCGAGCGGCCGTCCTGGTCGATTCTCGACGATATCCGCCGCTACGCGCGCGAAGGATTTGACAGCATCCCGGAAGACGACCTCGCGGTCCGGCTCCGTGCGTGGGGCCTGTACACGCAGGGCGACGGTGCCGGCGTTCGAGGTGACGCGGTCCGCTATTTCATGATGCGGGTCCGCACACCGAACGGCGCGTTGACATCAGCCATGTGCCGCACGCTGTCAGCGCTCGCTGATCGGTACGCGCGCGGCACGCTGGACATCACGAATCGACAGAACTTTCAGCTCCACTGGCTCCGGATCGAAGACGTCCCCGCGGTCTGGGATGCGCTGGCCGCGGTCGGGTGGACGAGCCAAGGCGCCTGCGGCGACAATACACGGACCGTCACGGGCTGTCCGCTCGCCGGCGTGGATGCGGGCGAGGTGGTCGATGCGTCGCCGGTCGCGATCGCGGTCGATCGACACATGAATGGTCATCCGGACTTCGCCAATCTCCCGCGTAAGTTCAAGATCTCGATCACCGGGTGCCGTCATTGGTGCACTTACCCGGAGATCAACGACATCGGCCTCACGGCAATCCGCCGGGGCGAGGACGTCGGCTTCTCGCTTCGCGTTGGCGGTGGCCTCTCGACGCGCCCGCATCTCGCGGTCCGCCTCGACGCGTTCGTGCACTGGGATCAGGTGGTGGCCGTCACGGAAGCGGTGGCGGGGATCTTTCGAGACTCGGATATCCTCCGCGTGAGTCGGGCCAAAGCCCGCATGAAGTACCTGTTCCTCACGCAGGGATGGACGGCCGAGCGCTTCCTGGCGGAGGTCAACGCTCGGCTCGGATATACGCTCGACGCCGGTGTCGCGGAGGAACTCGTGCCGACGGAGCAGTTTCGCGACCATGTGGGTGTCCACCCGCAGCGCCAGCCCGGGTTGTCGTACGCCGGCTTCTCTGTGGCGGCTGGACGACTCCGACCATCGCTGCTCCGACGGATCGCCGATTGGGCGGACGAATACGGCGACGGAACGCTACGCACGACGATCGCGCAGAATCTGGTCGTGCTCAACGTGCCCGACGCGCGGCTCCCGGGATTTGAGAGTGCGGTCGGCGCGGGAGGCATCGCCGCCGTTGCGTCGCCCTTTCAACGTGGCATCGTGGCGTGTACGGGATCGGAGTTCTGCAAACTCGCCCTGGTCGAGACCAAGGCGTTTAGTCTCGATCTCATCCCAGCGCTCGAGCGACGGCTCCCGGACTTCCGCCAGCACATGCGTATTCACGTGACCGGGTGCCCAAACGCCTGCGGCCAGCACTGGATCGCGGATATCGGCCTGCAAGGGGTGCAGGTCGAGCACGATGGCCACCAGGTGGATGGCTTCGACCTCTTCGTGGGCGGTGGCCTGGGCTCGGCGCCCGACTTCGCACACCGGGTCGGCGTGCGCCTGCCGGCGACGCGCGTGGCGGATGCGCTCGAGACGTTGCTCCGGGCCTACCTCGCCACGCGCGAAGAAGGCGACGTCTTTCGCACCTGGACTGCCCGGGTGACGGATGCGCACATCAAGGAGCTGCTCGCCGCCTGACGCGGGGCTGGCGATTCGTGGTTGCCCTACCGCCCGGGCCAGCGGCTAACGCAGGAGGGGCCGTTCGCAAACGGCCCATCAGTTCAGATATCGCGCGACGCAAATTTCGGGGCAGTCGTTCCGGCGGGCGCATCCGGCACAGTCGCGCGCCACTTTCTCCGGGTAGCTCGACTTCTCCACGACGGCGTAGCCAAGTGTCTCGAAGAACCGCGGCGTCATCGTCAGCGCGACCAACTGATGGATGCCGCGACAGCCCGCGAGCTGCTCCACGTGGCGGACGAGCGCTCGCCCGATCCCCGTGCCGTGGGCCCGCGCGACGACGGCCACCGAGCCGACTTCACCGATCGACGGCGAGTATTCACGAATGGCGGCGCAGCCAAGCAGTCGGTCGGTCCGATCGGCCGCGACGATGAAGTCGTCGAGTGCCATCGCGACTGAATCCGACGACTTCGGCAGCATGACGCCACGCGCCGCGTAGTCGTTGATCAGCGCGACGATCGCGGGCACGTCCATGGGCCTGGCCGGTCGGTATGTCACCGCGAGCCGGGGCGCGGGAGGCCGCGCCACGGGACTTCTGTCGAAGCGTGCGATCGTCGCCGTCATGTCAGTACCGTCTGAAGTGTTGCCATGCCGCGCGCGAGCTCCGCTCGCGTGATCGTGAGCGGCGGGAGGAGCCGCAGCGTGTGGTCGCCTGCGGTGAGAATGAGCAGACCCAGCTCGCGGACCGCGTCCACGATCGGCGCGGCGCGCATCGCGGTGTCGATCCCCCAGATGAGTCCAATCCCGCGGACGCCGCGCACATGGGAAGATTCAGCCGCCAGACGACTGAGCTCCGCGCTCAACCACGCACCGTGCTCGCGGACGGAGTCGAGGAGCGCGGGATCTGCCAGCCGCTCGACGACGTAACGCGCGACGGTAGAGACCAACGGGCCCCCGCCGAATGTCGTGCCGTGGTCGCCCGGCTCGATCGCGGCCGCGATATCGGCGGTGAGCAATACGGCGCCCATGGGAAGGCCACCCGCAAGCGGCTTGGCGAGCGTCAACAAATCGGGCTCGATCCCCGCCCGTTCATACGCGAATAGCGACCCGGTGCGGCCCAGCCCACATTGCACTTCATCCAGGATGAGCGCGATCCGGCGTTCACGGGTGAGGCTCCGGAGTTCGCGCAGAAACCCGATGTCCAACACGCGGACACCACCTTCGCCCTGGACGGGTTCCACGATGAGCGCGGCCGTCGTCTCCGCCGTCATGATCGCGGCGAGCCGGTCCACGTCGCGCTCCACGATCGTGATGCCGCCGGCCAGCGGCCGGAATGGCGCCCGGTAACGCGGCCGATCGGTCGCCGCGAGGCTGGCGAAGAGCCGACCGTGAAACGATCCGCGCAGGGCCACGATTTCGTGCTTGGCCGGACCGCCGTGCGCCCGTGCCCACCGCCGCGCGAATTTGAAGGCCCCTTCGTTGGCCTCCGCGCCGGAATTGCAAAAGAACACCTGCGACGCGAATGAGTGCGCCACGATCCACTCGGCCAGATCTTCCGCCGGCTCCGTCCGAAAGAGATTCGAGACGTGAATGAGCCCCGCCGCCGCGTCTCGCAGGACAGCCTGGAGCCCAGGATCCCCGTACCCCAGCGCGTTGACCGCGATGCCACTCGTGAAATCCAGGTACCGGCGCCCGTCGTCGGCGATCAGTTCCGCCCCCTCGCCACTGACAATCGTGAGAGGGACGCGAGCATAGGTCCCGAGGATCGCCGATTGTCGATGGCGCGCCGTAGGCTGCGGGACGACGTCGGTGTCGCGCATCACCGGCAGCGTGAGTCCGGTCACGATCGGGGTCCGTCGGTGACGATCGAGGTGCCCGCGCTCTCGCCGCTCACCATGTCGATGTCGCCGATGCGGACCCGGGGCACTCCGCGGGTGACGGCGGCGAGTGCAGCCCGTACTTTCACGGTCATGCCGTCCTGGATCTCGCCGGCTGCGATAGCGGCTTCGGCCGCGACCTCGCTCAACACGGTGGCGTTTCCCCCCCGTGCCCGGACGTGCGCGACGTCGGCGACGAGGAGCAGTTCTTGGGCGCCGAGCGCGGCGGCGATGGCGGCCGCCGCATCGTCGGCGTTGATGTTGAGCGCGGCCGTAGCGGGGAGCGTCCCATCGGCGGGCCGCGCGGCGCGAGCCAGCGGCGCGATCACGGGGAGGTAGCCCGCCTCGAGGAGGAGGTCCAGAAGCGCGGTGTGGACCGACTCGACCGTCCCGACCGCACCCAGCGCGCCGTCCTCCGCGAGCTCGGCGACGAGCAGCGCCCCATCTTCCCCCGAGAGCCCGATCGCCGGGACGCCCGCGCCGACGAGCGCGGCGGTCAGCCGTTTGTTGGCGAGGCCGGACAGCGCCATCCGGATGCGGTCGATATCGTCGGCGGATGTGACACGCCGTCCCGCCACGAACGTGGGCGTCACACCGCCCGCGCGCTGAAGCGCGGACACCTCGTCCGCGGCACCATGTACGACGACGACCCGCTCACCCGCCGCGGCGAAGCGCGTCGCGAGCGCGGCCGGGAGCCGAGGGTCACTGAGCACACGGCCACCGACTTTCACGACGACGGTGGGGATCGCGGTCGCGTGCGCACTCGTCGCGTACCGACTGGTGGCGGCGGACATCATGGAAGCGCTCATGCGGGGAGCCCCAATGTTTCCTCGAACCCGAGGAGGAGGTTCGCGTTCTGCAGCGCCTGGCCCGCGGCGCCTTTCAGCAGGTTGTCGATCGCAACGGTCACCACGAGTGTCGGCCGCCGAACGCCCGCGGCAACGGCCACCGAGATGCGAGCCACGTTGCGGCGCACGACATCCCGGAGAGACGGCGGATCGGTGCTGATCTCGATGAACGGTTCGTCGGCGTAGTGCGCGCACCAGAACGCCAACGGATCGGTGATGGGCTCGTCGAGCGGCACGGTGACGGTCGCCAGAATTCCCCGCGCCACCGGCAGCAGGTGGGGCACGAAGACGAGGTCGGCGTCGGTCCCGAACCGGTCGAATACCGCGCGCATCTCGCGCAGGTGCCGGTGGTCGTTGCTAGCCGCGTACGCACGGCAGTTCTCCGTGACCTCGGCGAACAACAGTTCCCGCCGCGGCGAGTTCCCCGCGCCCGTGACGCCACTCGCCGCGGCCGCCGAGACGGTGCCGCCGCGCGCGACCAGCCCGGTGGCCAGCACAGGCAGCACGGCGAGCAATACCGCGGTGGCATAGCACCCGGGGTTTGCGACGATCCCGGCGACGCGTACGGCTTCCCGATCCAATTCGGGGAGTCCGTAGGTGCCGCCGATCGACTCGGCGGCGTCGCGATGCTCGGTCCCATTTCCTGGGCGTAGGTCGGCCGAGAGGTCGATGACGCGGGCCCCCGTCGCATGGGCCTGCGCGACCCAGCCGGCCGACGTACCGTGCGGCAGCGCGCTGAACACCAGAGCGGCATCCGCGAGCGGAGCCTCCGTGGTGGCGACGAACCGCAACGCGCCGCCGTGCCCGGGGACCGGTGCCCCATGTTGCTCGTGGGCCGTGGCCCATACCAGATCGAGCCGCGGATGGCGGTCGACGAGGGCGCACAACTCGCGGCCGGCGTACCCACTGGCCCCGAGAATGCCGACGGGCAGATGATTGGTGATAGTCCTCATATTTATGCAATATTAATGCACATCTATGCGCGCGCCAACCCCTCCTTCCTTATAGAGAGCAATGAGGCGGCAATGGCTCGGCGCGACGCCGGCCGACGCACCACGGGCGGGATGGTCTATCCGGGATTCCCTGGGGTGCCACGCCGGTGCGACGTCCGGCTCGGCCGGTCGTCTCCCCTGTAATCCCTAGGTGGTGCTGCGGCTCGCCGCGAGTGTCCCGCGGCCCGCGCAATCCTTCGAGCATGACGCCTCTGACAGACCGCAAAGTGCATGATCGACGTCGCGCGGTGGCTGCCGTACGCCTGGCGAGGCGCGTGGCGGCGATCGCGGTGCTCGTCATCGTGGTGATGGTGGGCGCGCTCGACCTGGCGCATGCGCGAAGCAGAACCCGAGTCGCGCAGAGCCTGACGATGGTGCGACTCTCCCACAAGGTGATGTCGCGGGCCAAGGACGTGCAGATCGGGCTTGGCGACGCGCGGGCCAGCGATGTGCTGGCGATCGGCCGTGGCGATTCAACGCGCGCCGCGCTTGCCTTGAATGTGGATTCACTCGTCGAGCAGAGCGTCGATGACTCGACGCAGCATGAACGAGCCCGAGCCATCCAGGCTGCCGTCACGACGTGGATGCACCGCCGCGTCGCACCCGCGGTCGCGGGCGAACCGCGCGACCCGACGAGTATCGTGCCCGATGCGACCCCATCCAATGGGAGGGTGCGCGGCGAAGTCGAATACGCCGCGATTCAGTCGGCGGTTCAACAACTGCGCGACGCGCAGGATCTCCTCTACGCCGCGCGAAGTCGGAGCGAACGCCGGGCCGACAACGCCGCGACCGTCGCGCTGGCGAGTGGGCTCACGGTACTCATTGCCATCCTCGCGCTCTTTGGTCGCCGGATCCTGTGGCAGACGGCCGATCTCGTGCAACAACAGGAACACCTCGAGCACCAAGCGATCGAGCTCGAAGAGCAAACCGCCGCGCTTGAGCGACAGGCCCGGGAAGCGCAAGCGCTGGCGGAGCAGCTGGCGGCGGCGAACGAGCAGCTCGAAGACATGGTCAGCCAGGCAGAGCGGGCACAAGCCGCACTCTCCGTCGAGCGTCGGTTCCTGCGGCAAGTGATCGACGTCAACCCCCATCTCATCTACGCCAAGGATCGATCGGGGCGATTTACGCTGGTCAACCAGGCCGTCGCTACGCTGTACGGGACATCTATCGATGCCCTGATCGGCCACACTGACGCGACATTCAATAGAAACTCGGCCGAGGTGGCGGCATTTCGCCGCGCCGATCTCGAGGTGATGGACACGTTACAACCCCAATTCATCCCCGAAGAGCAGGTCACCGATGCGCGGGGGGTCGTGCACTGGGTCCAGACGGTGAAATGTCCGATCGTCGGGGCTGACGGGCGAGCGGCACAAGTGCTGGGCGTGACGACGGACATCACCGAGCGCAAACGTTTGGAGACGGAGCTGCTGCACTCCCACAAGCTGGAAGCGGTGGGGCGATTGGCCGGCGGCGTGGCGCACGATTTCAACAACATGCTGACGGCGATCAAATCCTATAGTGAGTTGTTGCGCGATACGCTGGAGTTGGGTGACGAACGGCGGAACGATGCGGAAGAGATCACCAAGGCCGCGGACCGCGCGGCGGTGTTGACTCGGCAGCTCCTCGCGTTCGGGCGGCGCCAGTTGCTGGAGCCTCGGGTGCTGGATGTGAATCGGACGGTGAGTGAGGTCGAGCAGATGCTGCGTCGCCTGCTCGTGGGTGACGTGGTCTTTGTCACCGAGCTGGGAACCGACCTGTGGCCGGTCCTCGCAGATGCAGGTCAGCTCGAGCAGGTGCTGATCAATCTCGTGGTCAACGCCCGCGACGCGATGCCCGATGGTGGCACCCTGACGCTCCGCACCGAAAACGTCGAGATCCACCATACGCGCGGGGTCACGGCCGGTCCGGACGCGATGCCGCCGGGTACGTACGTCCGACTTGCGGTCAGCGACACGGGAGTAGGGATCGACGCGGAAACGCGTGGTCGGATCTTCGAGCCGTTCTTCACGACCAAGGAGCGCGGGAAGGGGACCGGGCTGGGGCTGGCCACCGTGTATGGCATCGTCCGGCAGTCCGCCGGCTATGTGGAGGTCGATAGCACGCCCGGTGAGGGGACGACGTTCGCGGTCTACCTGCCCAAGACGGCGGTCGCGGAGGGTGCGCCCACCCCGCCGGCGACCGCGAGTATCCGCCGGTCGCGCACGGAAACGATCCTCGTGGTCGATGATGACGCCGCGGTTCGGGGTGTCGTCCGCCGCATCCTCGAAGGCGGCGGGTATCACGTGATCGAGGCGGACACCGGCGCGGCGGCCATCGAGGCCGCGGCCACGGGCGACGGGATCGGGATCCTCGTGACTGACATGGTCATGCCCGAGATGGGCGGCCGCGAGCTCGCCCTGACGTTGAGGGGGTCGCACCCTGATATCGCGGTGCTGCTCATGTCGGGCTATACCAACGCGCCGACCCTGCGCACCGAGATCGACGATACGGGCTTCGCGTTCATCGAGAAGCCCTTCACGGCGAGCGCGCTGCTACAGGCAGTCGGCGATCTGCTCGACGTGCCGGCGGTCGTGTAGCCGGTACCTCCTCATCGCGTCGCGCTAGCCATCAGGCCGATGTGCGGCGGCGGGCGAGCGCGTCCTTGACCGGCTGGTGGTTCACCTTCTTGGTCCGCGCCGTCTCCGGGTGGACGAGACGATGACGTCACGTCGGCGTCAGTCGTCGCCTCCTGAGCCGGGCGCCCAACGGGCCGTCGGGTCAAGCGATCCGCCACGATCGCCACGAGCGCATCGGGCCGGACGGTGTGAACGAGCGCGCTCGGCCGGCATCCGGTGACGTCACGTGTATCGCGGGCCAGGGCATCCGGGGTACCGTACCCGAGTCGCGTGGCGACGTCGGTGACGCGATCGGAGCCGCCTCGCAGGTAGTGATAGGCTCGGATCACGCGAGCGGCCCTCACGAACGCGCGTGCCGACGCGAGCCCAGCCCGCTGCAGTGCGCGTGAGCACGTGCGGATCGGCAAGCCGGCGAGTCGCGCAATCGCTGCGGCTCCCCGTACCGTGTGTGGCGCTCGAAAGAGAATCGCGATCGCGGCATCAAGTGGAGCGGGAAGCCGGGCGCGGAATGGCGCGAGGCGATCGAGGAGGCTGTCGGTCAACATGTCGGCGCGCGCCTGATCTACCGTCGTGCGGAACGCCGCGGGCTGATCGTCGTAGCCGCGGAGCACGATGTGTCGCAGGCCAAAGGCGGCCAGCGCAAGTGACCGGCGCATCCCCTCCGCCGATACCGACACGTATGCGATGACGGGGAGCGCCGGGTGCTTGGCCAACAGTGGACCCAGAGCCGCCAGATCCGTGGGGCCGGGCGCCTGGGGGTCCACGACCACGACATCGATCGTTCGCGTCCGAATCACCGTTTCGAGTTCGGCCACGCTCGCCACACTGTGGATCGTGTCGTGTGCACCGGCCAGCACGCGAAAGCGTGTCAGCTCAGACGGGATGAGATACGTCGCGAAGTCCACGCCCGACCTAGTGAAATCGACAGGAGCAAGCGAAGCGAAATGTGACGGTGCGTGAAAAGGTGGAAGCGATGGCCAATTGCTGGGGGTGACTGGCCCAACTCGCGGGTCGGATCGGTGACCCTGGACGCTAGAGTGGCGGCGCAACCCGGCGGGCCCATGGTGGACCCATCGGCACTCACTGTCATCAGGAGTCCGTCATGACACGGTGTCACCTCACGCCTCGCGTCGCTCGCAGTGCCTTCGTCGTTGCTGCTGCCGCCCTCGTCGCCTTCGCCGCGGCGTGCGCGTCGCCGACCAGTCCGACCGCCGACGCCGCCCCGGCCGCGCGTCGCGCGATCACTCCGCCCGTGCACAACGCCTGCGTAGTGTATGCGGGCAGCGGCCAGTGCTAGAGTCGGAATCGTAAGATTGGGGCGTGCGTGATCCGTCCGTCATCGCGCGTTGGCGCCGCGTCCGGTCACTCGTGGCGCGGCGCCTCTGCGCGGCGGCGGGCGCGGCGTACCACGCGAGTGATGCGTTCGACGGATGGCGACATCGACGTGGGCGTCAGTGGCGCGAACCAGTCCGCGACAGGTCGCCCGGTACGGAGCGCCGCGAGCGCGGCCAGCGCCTCGTCGGTTCGGATGGCGACCTCATTGACGCGATGGCGGGCAGCAAGCGTGAGGGCCCTTTCGAATGCCGCCACGGCAGCGCTGGGACGCCCAAAGCGTGCCTCCCCTCGTCCCTCGTACAGCGCGAATTTGGCGGCCGTGTCGGAGGGGAGTGTGCCAGCATCCGCGGCGTCGTGTAACGTGCGTCGATAGGTCTCGAATAAGTCTTCGCGGCCGTCAAGCACAGCCAGTTCGAGTAGATTCGTGGCGGCGATGAGCCGGATGTCTCGTCGGTGCGCATTTGCATAGAGCGGCAGCAGCGCCTCGCGCGCCACCTCCCGCAAACCCATCTCGGCGAAATTACCGGCCAAATCGACCCACACACGCTCTCGGCGAACCGGATCGCGATAGGCACGCCACGCGGCGAAGTATTGTTCGGCGGCGAAATTGAAGTCGTGCTGGAGACTGGCAACGACAGCACGGTCGTGTTGAGCGAGTGCCACGACGTCCAGGCGTTCGTCGCCGTCGTCGATACCGGACAACTTCTCGGCGATCGCCGGAGAGAGATCCGTTGGTGCAATCGACTTGGCGGCCTTGGCGTCTTGGATGACCGTATCGAGCGCCGCTGCTGCAGCCGGCAGATTGCCCAGATGTATGAGGATCTTCGCCTCGGAGATTCGGATGAGGCGATCTGCGTCGCCGTCGCCCAGCGCGCGGGCGGCCGCGCGGCCGGCAGCATACGCGGCGCTCGCGCCGTCGAGATCGCCCACCATCCGGAGCGAGTGACCGAGTCGATCATAGGCGAGGGGCACGAACGTCACGCTTGTGGATGGATCGGTACGGCGTGGCGCCTCGGCGAGGCGCAACACCGCGCGATAGACGTCGGCGGCGAGTGACCAGCGCGAATCGGCGTGCAGGGCATGCCCATACGCGAGCACACGCTGCGGGAGATCATCGGCCACCGCCGCCGTGACTGACCGCAGCAGCTCCCGCAGCGGGCCGGCAACGGCGTGTTGGCGGTCGACGTCGCCGACCGCTTGGCGTGCGGCCTCGATCACGTCCGGTGGCAAGTCGGTCGTGAGTCCGTCGGGTCGCGCCGAGTCGAGCCCGCCGGGCGCCCGATCCTCGATGCGCGCGGTCCGTCGATCGACCAATCGCAGCGTGACGAGCCCCGCAACGGTCGCGCGCCAGTCGCCGCTGCCTTCGTGCCCCTCGAGGCCCGCCAGCGCGGCGAAGAAGGGCTCATGGCGCAGAGCGGATAGCACGCCCTGGGTCGCCACGGGCCCGGACCGTACCGGCTCGGGTTGGTCGGGCAGAAGCATGATGTGCAAGCTGTCGGGGACGCCGCGCGGGCGGAAGAGTCGCGTCGGACCCGCCCACGCCGACCGCTTGACGGGGCGGGCGGCCGGGCGTACGCTCAACAGGCGCCACTCGGCGCATGGGGTGGATGATGGTTCCAACGGAGTACGTGTCGGTGACATCGTGCCCGGTCGACCACACATCCCGCGGTGGCTGTGACATGCGCCCGCGCGGACTGGCGGAAACCGCATGATCGCCGCGTGGGTGACCGATCCCGTCGCTCGGGAGCGACTCGCGGCCGCTGTGCGTGACAGTGGGACGCGGCGGGCACGGGCGGCCGCGATTCTGTGGTGCGTAACCGGCGACGCGCTCGTCGCGGCGGTGGCCGATGGTGGCGCGACCGCCGCGGTCGTCGAGCTCGGCGACTTGGATCTCGGCGCTGACCGCGGCGAGTCCGGCGTGGAGCGTGTCGCTCGAGCCCTGCGAGAGGAGTACCCGGTGGTACCGGTCCTCGTATACGCGCCGCTCACCGCGGCGGCGTCGCGTGCCATGGTAGCCCTGGGTCGGGCGGGGGTGGTGAATGCCATCATCGCGGGCCACGACGACCTGCGCCATGCACTCGAGCCCATCCTGGCTGAGGCGGCGTCGGTCTGTGTGGCCGAGGCCGCGGACGCCAGATTGTCGGCCGTCGCGTCGAGTGGCGTAGCCGAGATCCTGAACTACGCCTTACGACACGGGAGCGTCGCGCCGACGGTTGCCGACGCCGCGCGCGTGCTGGGGGTGAATCGGAAGACATTGGCCGCGCGCTGTCAGTCGAGCGGCGCGCCGTCACCTCGTGTCCTCGTGACCTGGTGCCGACTGATCATCGCCGTGGAGCGGCTGATCGAGCACCGCTGGTCCGCGGAGCGCGTGGCGCGTGCGCTCGGCTTCTCGTCGGGATCGACGTTGACGGGTTTGCTCAAGCGGCACACCGGGCTCACGCGTCCCGTGCTTCGTGAGCGGGGCAGCGGCATCGTGGTGGAGATGTTGGTGCAGAGGCTGGCCGATGGGCGTCGTCGAGCGGACGCCATCGATCGCGACGCCCACGCACCCGCGCCGACGGCCGGCGAGTCGCCGCACGGCCTCACCTGAGCCACAGAGCGGCCACCCGCGGACGCACGACAGGTCGACACTCATGCAGGTGGTGGCCGTCGTCGGGTGGGCTTGGGGGTGAGGAGGATGCACCGCTCTCGCGGCGCGTCCGGCTCATCGAACCGCTTTGTGATCCAGCCGCCCATCTCCGGGCTGCCGGGAACCGGCGCAAACGTGACCGTCCGGCGCGAGGCACGGGCGAGGTCCGCCCATCCCCATTCCTGGCCCGGTATCAAGACACGCAGCGCCGGATCGAGTTGTGCCAGCGCGACGCAGAGGTCGCCGACAGTCATGTGCGGAGCGATCTGCAGGGAAGTGGCTCGCCCGACTGACGAGCCACAAACTATCTTGACGCCGCCGACCCCCTGTACCCCCCGCGTCGCTCCCGAGACCGCGCGCTCGAGTCGGTGATGATATACAACGCATGATATCACATGCCATTATCTACGATGTGGTCAAATGAATTGGCAGGTGAGATCCTGCAGTCATGCCCACGCCGTCCAATGTCCGCCCGCACCTCTCGCCGCCCATGGCTACGCCGGGGAAGGGGCCCTTTCCGTTGCGGGTGTGGTTTGGCGAGGCTATTCGCCAGTTGCGAGAGGCACGGGGCAGCACGCAGGAAGCGATGGGCCTCAAGGAGGGTGGCGGCCGCGTGATGTGGGAGAACACCGAGAACGGCAAAGGCAACCCCACGCTTCGGACAATCGGCCGCATGGCGGTCGCGCTGGAGATCGATTGGATGACCTTGTGCCGCGCGGTCGAAGCGCAACGCGTGAAAGCCGCGGCGCAGGATCGTGCGGGGAGCGGCGGGACGACGAGCGGTCGTCGGGCGCTGCGTCGCGTCCGCGTGGGACGACCGAAGACGAAACCCACGACGCGTCGATCCCGCTCCTGACGCGGTAATACATCCTGCGAGCGGCGCGGTGAGCGACGCCGCACCAGCGGATCCGCGACCGCGCGCTGAAGCCACACGTGTAACGCGCGCGCGCACGCACGTTTGTTAGGTCGTGCGCGTGCGTGGCGCTCGTACATCGCACACACGTGTCATCCGATCTGGGAATCAGCGATTCGCACTTGCACTATATATAGTGCACCGCGACATTCGTCCTCCCATGTCATGGCACTGGAGTGACGGACACCGCGCACGTGCGGCCGAGTGCAAGGCCGACGACTCACGCGAGACTGACGGTCGGCTGACGCGTCGCATCAACCGTGTTGCCCATGCGGTTGATCGAGTAGCGGAGCGTGGGGCGCCAGCGGCGTGCGCGCACAACGGGTTCGGCGCGGTGGGGGGAGCTGCCGAGTCGGGTGTTGGCGCGTGCGGCGCGGGCGTGGGACGCGCTGGTGGCTGAGTCGGCAAATCGCGTGGCGGAAGACAAGGGGGACGCGAAGTCGGCCGCGGAAGCGGAGCGCAAGCTGCTCACGCGACTGGCGGCGGGGGATGAGCGGGCACTCGAGAGCCTGTTTCTCACCCATGCCGGCGCACTGCATCGGGTCGCCTACCGGTATCTGCATTCGTCGTGGGCCGCGCGGGCGGTCGTGCAGGATGTGTTCACCACCGTGTGGTGGCGGCGGTCGTCGCTCGCGGTGCGGGTTCCGATCGCGGCGTATCTGACGGTGGCGGTCCGCAATCGCGCGCGCACGGTGCTGCGCGAGGAGCTCCGGCGGCGCGAGCGGGATGCGCGGTGGATCGAGGACGGTGGCGGCCCTGCCGGTGAGGCGAGCGGTCGGGCGGCGGGTGGGGGCGAGGGGCCGGGCGGACGAGCACGCGTGGGGTCGCGCGACGTCGCGGAGGCCAAGGCGGCGGTGGATGCGGCATTGGCGGCGCTTCCGGAGCGGCAGCGGACGGTGTTCCGTTTGCGGGTGGAGGAGCAGATGTCAAACGCTGAGGTGCGGGCCGCGATCGGCGCGGTGTCGGTCAAGGCGGTCGAGCGGCTGTTTGCCCGTGCCATCCGGGCGCTGCGGTCTCGCCTCCTGCCGCCGGACAGCGGGTCCAAGCCGCCCAAGCCGGCCAAGCCGCCCAAGCGGCCGGGCGGGCGGTAGGAGCGGCCGGTGATGCGTCCGCATGGTCGATTTGTGCTGCATGCCGCCATTCGAGCGGGGGTTCTCCGGCTGCGGCGGCGTCTAGAAAGCGTGATATCCATTTTCGGGCGCGCGTATCGACGGCGATTCTCGGTGGTCGCCGCGACCGATGACGTGGTAGACAGTGCCGACGACCCTAGCGGGCTGCTGGAGGGGTACTTGGTCGGTGAGCTGTCGGCCGACGACCGTGCCCGGTTCGAGCAGTGGGTCGCGATGGACGATGAGCGGAGCGCGATCGTGGCAGCACTCCGCGATCGTGGGACTCGCCAAGTCGATGCGCGACCCCACGACCAGTTGGTCGATGTCGAGGGCTGGTGGGCGGAATGCGGCGCGTCCATGCGCGCCCCCGAAGGCCAGCATTTGGCGCTCGTGCGCGAGCTGCCGACGGAATCCGACTTGCGGATCGGCATGGCGCCGATATCGACTACGCGGTGGTGGCGCTCGCGAGCGACGTGGGCGGGTGTCGCCGCCTCGCTGGTGTGCGCGACGTTGGGTGTGTGGGCCATGCACGTGCGCCGGAGCGAGACGGCCGTCGCTGCGCGGGCCGTCGAGCACGAGTACGTGACGGCTCGTGGTGAGCGGGCGATCGTCACCCTCGATGGGGCAAGAGTGGTGTTGGGCCCGGAGAGCGTGCTGCGGGTCGCGGATGGCTATGGGCGTCGGGATCGCGCCGTCTCACTCGTCGGGCACGCGTTCTTCGATATCGTGCCCGATCCGGGGCGTCCATTCCGGGTGTCGGCGGGTGGCGTGGTCGCCCAGGACATTGGGACGCGTTTCGATGTCCGCGCCTACGCCAGCGACTCGACGACGAGGGTCGTGGTTGCGGAGGGGACAGTGGCGGTCCGCGCACGGATGGCGCAGCCACGCGTGGGCGGAAGCGCGGCGCCTTCCGTGATCGTGACCCGCGGGATGATGGCGGTCGCGGGTACGGACGGAGCATTGCGGCTGCGCTCCGGCGTCGCCGTCGATCGGTATGTATCATGGAGTGATGGGCGACTCACCTTCGAGGACACGCCGTTAGCGGAGGCAGCAGCCGAGCTTGGCCGATGGTACGACCTCGACATCAGGTTGGGTGACGCGCGGCTGCGGTCGAAGAGGCTGACCGCGTCGTTCGATGATCCAGTGGCCGCGACACTAGTGGCGCTCGAGGAAGCGCTTGGCGTACGCGCCGTACGTGTAGGGCGTGTGGTGACGCTGTATCCGCCCTGAGATCTACCCGCGGGAGTAAGCCGCGGGTCCGTTCGACAATCCGAATCGATTTTCACACCCTGCAGCCACCCACAAACGTGGGGGGGAGCTATGGCTCGTCCTCGAGTCTGCCGCAGTGCGTTGTCCCGTCCGTGGTGGGTCGTGATATGTCTAGCTGCGGTGCTGACCGCGGTGCGTGGTCGCGCGGAGACAGCGACACCGGTGCCATCCGGCGATCAAGGGCCCGCGTTCTATGCGGCGCCGACAGAAGCAGGTGGCCGGCTGGCGAGGCTCGACACGGCGCGGACGGCAATGCTCAGTCAGCGCATCACGCTCGACCTGCATGGCGTGACGATCCCGCAAGCGCTGGCCGCCATCGCGGTGCGGTCGGGACTCCGCTTCGCATACCATCGCGCGGTATTGCCGGCGCGGCAGCGGGTGACGGTGGCGGGTGACGAGATGACCGTCGCGGGCGCGCTGACGCAGGTCTTGCGAGGTGCGGACGTAGACGTGGAACTCGGATTCGCGGGGCTAGCGTCAATCGTCCCGCGTCGCGCGGCGCCGGATCTGGAGACGATCACGGGACGGGTGACGGACACCAAGACGGGGCAGGGGCTAGCGCACGTGTCCCTTTTACTCGAAGGGGTTGCACGTGGCGCGACGACGAGCGACAGCGGCACGTATCGCATCACGGACGTCGCGCCGGGGAGTTACACGCTCGTCGCCCGACTACTGGGGTACGTCGAAGTCAGGCGGACAGTCGTGGTCGCCGCTGGCCAACCGATAGTTGTCGATGTCGCGCTCGAACAATCTGCCAATAAGCTCGACCAGGTCGTGGTGGCGGGGACGGTGGTGCCGACGGAGGTCAAGGCGCTCCCCACACCGATCTCCGTTATCACGGCATCGGACATCGAGCTGCAACGGCCGCAGACCGTGGTGCAGTTGTTTCGGCAAGCGGTGCCGAGTGCGGTGGCGTGGGATTACGGCATAGACCCGGAGCAAACGACTATGTCGGTTCGCGGTGGGAGTACGCTCAATATCGGATCTGGCTCGATGAAGGTGTATCTCGACGGGATCGAGATAACCGACGAGACATTTGCCGCAATCGACCCGGCGAGCATTGATCGGATCGAAGTCATTCGCGGTCCTCAGGCGGCGACGATCTACGGCTCAGGTGCAATCTCTGGCGTCATGCTCGTTACAACAAAACATGGAAGTGGGGATCTCAACCGCCCTCGTATCGACTTCCAAGTTGCCGACGGAGTGATACAGAGTCCGTACGCGCACCAAGGCGGCGGCGATGCCGCCCGTCAGCAATACACTGGGTCGATCAACGGTGGATCCACGGCCGCGAGCTACAACATTGGCGGGGGATACGTCAGCAGCGGTAACTGGGTCGCACAAGGCGGCACGGCAAGTCCGAGCGCTTACGGAGGTGTGCACTTTGAGCAGGGATCAATCGCTTTGGACGTCAGCGGTCGCGACTTCATTCAGCACACGGGCGATGCCTTTCCTCCCGTCTTTGCATCAAGTGGATTGTCGTCCTTCGAGAAGCCCAACAACGACGCCTCGACATATGAAGAGCAGACATACGGCGCGAGCCTCGTCTACACACCGACAAGGTGGTGGCGGCAGAATCTCACGATTGGAATCGACCGGGCAGCGCAGGAACTGAGAACTATCGCGCCCGTGCTCACAACACCGGCCGATACTCTACTCGACCTTCTCGAGGAGAATGAAAGTAAGGCAACGATCGCCTACAATACCTCGATCCAGGTGCCAATCTCGCAGTCAGTATCCACGAACGTCACGGCGGGGGTCGACCACTATAACCTCGACAACGATATGTATTTCACCGGCGGTGCGACGAACACTGTCGGTACGATCGTGACTGTTCCCGCCGAGCCCGTTACGGCGAGTCGTACGCCTATCACTAACACCGGCGTGTTCGCCCAAGCGCAATTGGACATCCTAGATCGGCTGTTCCTCACCACCGGCGTCCGTGCTGAGCGCAACTCGGCGTTCGGGCAATCCGTCGGGACACCAGTGCTTCCACGCTTTGGGGTGTCGTACGCGCCGTCGCTTGGCGCTACCACTCTCAAGCTCCGTGCGTCGTATGGGGCGGCCATTCGACCACCAGCGGCGTTGGAGCAGGATGCCTTCGTTGGCGCATTTCTTAGCCAACTCGCGAACCCCCTGTTGCGACCAGAGCGACAAAGCGGGTGGGACACCGGTCTTGATCTTGTGTTCGGCAGTCGCGGCTCGATCAGCGCTACCTACTTTGACCAATATGCAAATGATTTGATCAACGGGGTGACAGTGGTCGCCGACTCTGTGCCGCAACTACAGCAGTACCAGAATATCGGCCGTGTTCACAACACCGGAATTGAGCTCGAGGGGTCGGTCCGACTCCCCATTGGCCGTCTCAGTGGTCAGTACGCGATCGCCGGTAGCCGTGTGGACGCTCTAGGCTCGGCTTATGGCGGTGATCTCCAGATCGGCGACCAACTGCTTGGCATTCCGCGGCATACTGGTGGCCTGTCCTTAGCCATTACCCCTTTGCGAACTACAACGGTGGCGATTGGCGTGAGCTACGTGGGGTCTTGGACCAATTACAACATATTGGCAGAAGAGAAATGTTTTGGCGGAACGGGGCCGTGCTTCGCATCGACGCGCGGGTACTGGCAGATATATCCGGCTTTCACGAAGGCCAATGTGTCCGTCACACAGCGCATCACGAGCGCCGTGTCCGGTTTTGTCTCGATCACAAACCTTACCAATAACGAAGACTACGAGTTCCTAAACTCCGTTCCGATCATGGGTCGTGTTACCGTTGCCGGCATACAACTACGGTATTGACCGATGACAATCGACCCAGGATGTCCGCGCCATCGAACCATTGCATTCACTCTGTGGATCCTGATTGCGCACAGCGCGAGTCCCCAAGTCGCGCAAGGTCAGGCGGCAGACTCCTTGCCTCTCGACGTTGTACTGACACAACCCTCATTTCCACAGTACGTCCCCGTATCTTTGTCTCCCGATGGGCTATGGGTCGCCTACACATTGCAGTCGCCATATCGACTCGCCCATGCGACGATTGGCCGGGGATACACCCCAACAGGCGCGTCCGATCAATCGCTGGGCTGCACGGTCTGGCTCACGAACGTCGAGACAGGTAAGTCGTTACGGATTGGTGGTGGGGATAGTATCAGTGCGTGGGCACCACAGTGGTCGCCCGACGGCCACCGGCTCGCCTTCTATTCCGACGAAACCGGGGTAGCGCGACTCTGGGTATGGGATGTCGCGACGCAAGCCGCCGGACCTGTGTCGGATGCGATCGTGCGTCCTTACGCGACTTTGGAGGGTCCTCGCTGGACACCCGACAGCCGTGGCGTCGTTACGCGTATCTTGCCGTACGGGTCGCGTATCGGCGATGCTCGAACGAATCCGCGACTTGCCGGCGTGTCCTGGGATTCGACCGCTCGAGCGCCTGGATCGACAGTCATTGTGTACCAGACAGATTCGGCTTGGCTCAGCCGCCCTCAATCAATCCCGCCGACTCCGACATCGCTCGAGACAAACTATGTGGCAGATCTCGCGCTGATCGAAGTCTCCACCGGCGCTGTGACCACCCTCGCTCGCGGATACCGGCCGTTCGACTACTGGGTATCACCGAATGGGCGATTCGTGGCGTTCGCGTCGATGAAGGGCATGGCCGATGGCGGACCAACCGGCCCGCGGTTTCCATTCGACCTTGTGGTTGTGCCAATCGGTTCGGACAAAGCCCAGCCGACACGGGTTATTGCCACGTCGGTACCGGTCTGGCCGGTGGGAACGGGTGTCGCGTGGGCGCCGGACGGCAATGAACTGGCGTATGCCGTATCGGACACGGGGGCGGTAGAGAGGTTCTACGTGGTCCAATCCCGCGATTGGAAACCTCGCATGATACCGGTGCCGGATTCCCTTCGCGGCGCGCTAGCCGGGCGCTCATTCGCTCAACATCTCCGTTGGGCCCCTGCGGGGCGTACGGTGTATGTCCAGAACAGTCGCGTGCTGGTGGGAATTGACGTGGGGAACGGTACAACCCGCGTCATTGCCCGAGCCCACCAAGGGCAAAGGATGATTGCTCTGGTTGGTCGCGCCGCCAGTGGCGGCGCGTGGCTAGCTGAGGGCAACTCACTCGTCGTTGCAACTCGAACTGATTCCTCCAAACGGCAAGGTTTTGCGCGGATCAACATCCGCACGGGTCTCTGGACGCAACTCCGCGAGGAAGAGCGATTCAATGGCTCCGAAAGCTTCCTAGTGAACGATGTATCGGCGGATGGCCGTCGCGGCGTGTTCCTGTCGGAAAGCGCCACCCAGCCTGCCGATCTGTGGTACGCGGACTCCATTTGGTCAAAGGTTCGGCAGATCACCAACGTTGCGCCGCGGTTGACCAAGAGCCATTACGGATCGACGCAGCTGATCGAATGGCACACGGCTACTGGCGAGCAAGTGCGTGGGGCACTCCTCCTTCCAGTCAATTTCGTGCCCGGTCATCGCTACCCGCTAATCGTGTACCCATACCCAACGGACAATCGTTCGAACGACGTTTACCATTTTGGACTCATCGGAACGGGCCCTGAGAACATGCAACTCTTTGCGAGCCGAGGGTATGCGGTCCTCGCACCAAGCGCGCCAATCTCAACTACCGACGAAATGCACAGCCTGGCAGATGTCATCCTACCGGGAGTGGATCGGGTCGTCGCCATGGGAATCGCTGACTCCGCTCGCCTTGGCGTCATGGGTCACAGTTGGGGCGGATACACGGTCCTCGCACTTCTCGTGCAGACCACACGGTTCCACGCAGCGGTGATGCGCGGGGGAATGGGAGATCTACCCGCCATGTACGGTGAGATGGAATGGAGTGGGACTGCACGTGGCCAGATCCTTCTTGAGGCTTGGCTCGGCGCGACGATGTGGGAAAACCGCTCGCGCTTCACTGACAATTCTCCAGTGTTTTTCCTCGATCGTGTGCGCACTCCGCTGCTGATCGTACACGGTGGCGCAGATTCCACGGTGCCCCCTGCCGCCGCGAACGAAATATTCGTCGACTTGCGACGGCTCGGGCAGTACGTAGAGTATGCGCGCTACGAGGGGGAAGACCATGTTGAAGCCGGCTGGAGTTATGCAAACCAGCGAGACTATTTGATTCGTGTGCTCCGCTGGTTTGATGGCCGACTCCGTGTGCGCACGGGCGCAGGTGCTGATTCCGGATCCGCGAGCATCTTCCACTGACGAGGATCTGCGAGCGGATGGAGAGTGTTCGGCGTGAATCGATCCAAAACCTCGTCAAATGGTGGAACAGGCACATCTACGTATGGCCGCTTTGCGGGATGATAGGTCGGTGGGTGAAGTACCCGCGCGGTACTAACAACTTGGAAGCACCTTAGAGCTGGAACCCGACGTTCCCCGGCGCATCGCCAAGGGTGTGGAAAATAATCGGGTCGCCGATCCCAGGCGCTCCGAAGGCGGTGCTCTTCACGACATCTCCCTTTGCGACGAGCGCTGGTGCCACATAGGTCTTTGACATTGGTCTCTCCTGGAAAAGCGTCTGATTGGTCGTGACTATCTCGCCATTCTTGATCGACCCTGCTGTCTGGTTCGCCGTATGTTCGTGCGCGTGCACCGACACCCACCGACCCTTCTCACTCATACCTGCAACTCAACGTCAAAAGTCACCTGTACCTCGGGCGAGCGACGACGAACTGATCCAGCCGTCGCATCTCCCTACCAACACACGTGGGCAACCTTCCAGTCTGCGTGTTCTGCGTCTGTGATCACTGAGGGGTGGGCGACGCAGTTGCGCAGTACTAGAAAAACCGGTAGCGACTTACAGTTGGAACCCGACGTTGCCTGGCGTCGTACCTAGCCCGATCCTGGAATTCATCGGGTCCCCGGGCCCTACTGATCCAAATCTGGTGGTATCGATGATCTCTCCCTTTGCGACGAGCGCTGGTGTGGCGTAGATCTTCAACATTGTGCTCTCCTGGACAATCGTCCGGTTCGGTTTGCATTGGGTTTGCGTGTACGAAACGACTAAACACTCTGGTGCGTTCGCTACTCCTGCGCGTGCGCTGGCGCCCACCGGCCAGTTCTAACTCGTAGCCACAACTCGACATCAAGTGTCGTCTGAACTCTGGTGCTCACTGACTCCTCGTGATGTCCGCCACGACGTGCTGATTCCAATTCCTTCCGAATACGTTGGATATTGATCAGGCCCAGATCGGCCAGCATCGAGTCGCGCAGGAGCGTATCGGTAAGAGACTGTTCGTGGGCAAGCGACCACGAGACAAGGCCTCCACCGCTACTCTTGCCTACACGGGTTCGTACCTGTTCGGGGAGTATCCCCCGCGTTGCTTCTCGGAGAATCCATTTGTGCGCGTGCGGTCGCACGCATTGTTCCGGTGCCAGTCGAAGCGCGAACTCGACGAGTGGCCGGTGTAGAAAAGGGTGACGCACATCAACGACGCTCCCAACGAGGCCATCGTCGAGGATGGAGGGAATGCTCTCAACCATGCCGGCTTGAGCATGGGCGAACGCGCGGCCGCGAGCCGCCCCATAGACATTCTGAATGCCCGTACGCGCACGTAGACCGTGCCGACGCACAACTGTCTCGTCCACCCAGAGCGGAACTGTGGCCTCTGGCCTGGTCAACAGCCGGCGTCGGAAGTATCCGGGCAACAGAGGGATCACCGCGTTCTGAAGCGCGAGCTCCCAGAACGAAACCCGACCGAGTGCCGCTCGATGGGCCATTTCATGGATGGCCTTCCCGATGTGCCCCGTCGCGATCCAATCGGCGAAGAAGAACATGGTGCCAAGCACGAGATTGTCTCCGCCCATACCGGTCAAGAGCACCGAAGCGCCTGCCCGTTGCAGTGCCCCAACGGCGTGACCATCACGGACGGCGACACCGTACGCGGCATTCGCTGGCTGATCGAAGAGAGGTGGCCTGGCCAGCAGTTCCCGGCGGTCGAGCTGATGGGGAATCTGTATGTTCCGCAAGTGGTAATGAGCAACTACCGCGTCCGAGTACAGACGTTCGTTAGCCGCCGAGTCGATCGGATCGACAAACGTGATTGTGCCACTCAGTCCGTTCCGGGCGGTGCCTCGCTCAGCAAGCCACTGCGCGGTGCTCACAACCGAGGAGGAATCAAGTCCGCCTGACAAATACGACCACGTAGGTAGGCCATCAGGGAGCCGCCGTAGCACGGCTTCAACGAGAAGTGTACGAAATGCGTCACACTGCTCGCTTTCGGGGACTGATTTCTGATGACATGCCTGCGCGTCAAATGGGTTCCAATAACTCGACAGGACTGGGACTGTACGGTTCCAGCCCAATACACTGGCCGCGGGTAGCGCGTGGACGGCCCGAAACACCGTGTGTCCAGATCGAACGCCACAGTAAGCGATCCAGGCTGCGATATATTCGAGATCGTAGTCATCTCCCTGCGCCAACAGCTCGGCCCGCGACGAGAACGTCACGATACCCGGGCTTGGGTTCGCGTAGTACAACTGCTTCACCCCAAACGTGTCGCGCGCCGCGATGAGCGTCCGCGTATCCGCCTCCCACACCACGAACGCGAAGTCACCCAGCAGCCGCCCCACACCCGCCACGCCACGGCGGAGCGCCACCTGGCCCGCAAGCGCAAGGTCGCTGATCGATGGATCGACGTCGCCCAGCCACGCGAGGATGTCCGGCCGGTTGTCGAGGCGCGCGACGCCCACGACGGTCACTGCACCCGACCGGCTGATCGCCGGCGGACAGGCCCCATGCTCCGGACCCACGGCCGCGATCAGCCCGTCGGTCGCCACCCACTGCAGTGCGTGGTCCTTGCAGTACGGCGCACGCCGCAGCGCTGCCCGAAACGACAGCGGGGCAGGGCCCCCGTCGAGACGGACCGCACCAGCGAACATCCTCACGACGACGATACCCGCTGCACCGGCGCGTCCAGCGCCGTGAAGATCCGCACGTGCTCAGGGACGTCGTTGATCGGCTCGCCACGGTACTCCACCCACGCGTGCGCCATGAAGGGATACCGCTGCACCCCGAGCCGCATCCGCGCTGCCACCCCTCGACGCCTCAGGTAGTCGTACAGCACCAACGACCGCTCGAGACACTGCGCACGCCCCGGAAAGAACGCGGCGCCCATCGCCACAGCGTACTCCGTCGCGGCCACGATCCGCGGATCTCCGTCGCCTGTCACTGCCACCCGGGCGATCCGCCGATCGATCCACCGCCGGGTCCGATCGTACCCCGCGAGCTTGAGCGCCGCACGCACCACCGCCACGCGCAACAGGCACTCCGCGGCCGACGGCACACGCGATGCCGCCAATACGTCGCGCCACGGCACAGGGATGGTCATCGCGCCCGCCTCACGACTCACGAGCCGTACCCGACGGCTCGGTGATCAAGAGCCCCGCAGCCCGCAGATGCCTGAGGAGCGTCGTCACGTCCTGCTCCACCGGGTCCACGCCGCCCACGAGCGGGATGTCGTATTCCCGGCGGATCGTGCCGACGATGACGTCGAGTGTGGTCCCGTCCGCCAACATCTCCCACACCCGAGTCCCGACGTCGTTCAGGGTGTGGTAGTGCCCACGTACGGTGTCGAGCAGCACGGTCTCACCGTCACGCGTGGTAGACATGACGTGCAGCGGCCGGATCAGACGGCCACCAAAATCGGCACGGGGTGACGAGGCACGGGCGAATCGCGCGGCGAACCGCATACGGCTGCCCTCGAGTACGAGGCGTCTATCGGCCGGCCGCAATTCGCGGCCGGTGATCGGTACTCGGAGAGTGTAGCCTCGACCGACTGACACGCCTATCGCCGCAATGCGACAGAGTTGTCTCTATACGACAGAGTTGCCTCGGCCCGACACCCGACGGGTCAATGACTCCCGCGCATCACTCGTCAGCGGATCGATGCACGAGAGCACGACACGCGAAGTCGAGGGCGCTGTCGAATCCGGACCCCTCGCGCACACCGGCGGGCGTCAGGTCGCCAAGGTAACGCTGCATGAGACGCGTGATCGAGCTCGAATGCGCGAATTCCCTGACTCGCTGGATCCGCCGAGCCGCCCACTGATACTCCGACATCAACCACACGGCGTCGAGCGCACGCACGGTCTGCAGCACGACCTGCGCTGTCTCCCACCCCGCGCGCGCCAGTCGCCGCTCCACGGTGCGCGGTGAGATGCGACTCCAACGGGCAAGCTGGTCCACGCCACGCCCGGTCGTGGCCTTCAGCACCGCGATCGAGAGGAATACTCGGAGCGACACCGGCGCAAGCGGCAGCAGTCGCCGGAGTATCACCGGGCCGGCGCTCGGTGGAAGCGCGTCGGCGATCGCCCGACGAACCGCGGGCAATAATGGCTCGACGGGACTCACCACGAACTCCGAGGGCATTCCAGGAATGATCAGCGCAGGCAGTGCATCGATCGTGAGACGCTCGGCGCTGTCGTAGATGATGAGCGGCGCACCAAGCGGCCGACTCCTGGTGACGCCCGCGCGGAGTGCCACCATCCGACCGCGCCATGCATCGACATCCGTCACCACTACATCTATCGAGCCGTCAGCAATGCCCGCGTCGAGCGCGTCAACGGAATCGAGAAATCGCACGACAGCAACCAAGGCGAGCTGTTGACCAATCGCGCTCCGGTCCGCCTCCGCGCGGATGACCACCGCGACCGACGGCTTCGATGGTCGGTCCAGTCGCGTCGTGCTGCGCTCGTCCTGCGATATTGGCATGGCGCGGTCCTCGGGACACGCAAGCCGACTGCCGCCGTCTCCGTACCATGAATGCATGATACCGACAGCAGGCCGCTGACAAGTGGGCGCGTGTCACCGCTCACGCAATTTGTTCGATGCCGCGATGCGGACCGACCAAGACTCGCTCACCACGTTACGTCAACGTTCGCCATGTCACCCACCATGTCACCGGCACGTCACGCGGTCTTTCCGACACGGGTTGTCCCACGCGCCGATCACATGCCGCAGATGCACTCAATGCGTCTGACGCGCGGATGACGCCGCCAGCAGTCGGAGTGCATAGCTATATAGTGGCAGACGATATAGTGCCATTACTCACAACTCCAATCCCGATTGCGACCGCGTCCGACGTCCTCTCAGATGAGGGGCGCGGCGTGCGGCCATCCCGCGTGCCGTTTTGGCGCAGCGCATTTCGTACTGGATTAGCAACTCCGCTATCCCCAAACGCGCCCAATCGCCAACCGCAATCGCCAATCGCTAACCCCCCCCTGAGCCCCCAACGGTGACCCGGGTCCGGACGGGCTCGTCACCCATTCGTGGATCGGGATCGCCGCGCTCGCCTCGCGCCATGGGCGTCCTTGTGGACGCTGGCCACGGCGGCCTATGTCGTCGCGTATCTCGCCTACCTGGTCTGGAGCGAAAGCCCAGGGTGGGAAACGGGACCCCTGGTACACGGGGTCGTCACCGACCTGGGCTACCTCCCGGTCAACCTCATCATCGCGGCCGTCTTCTGGTGGGCGGCTGACCGGACAGCCCTCGGAGCCCCTAGCCCCGCCGTTAGCCCCGCCGTTAGCCCCGCCGTTAGCCCTGCCGTTAGCCCTGCCGTTAGTCCCGCCGAGGGCCCAGTCTCCGTCGAGAACGGCCGCGACGCCGCGACGAGCCGTATGCTCAGCCGAGCCCTCCGGCTCGTCGCCCTCCAGTGCGCCCTGACGGCCATCGGCGATGTCGCCTGGTGGTACGTGGACATCGTCCAGGGTCACGACCCGGTGAACTCCTGGGCCAATGGGATATACCTGGCCAGTTATGCCGTCATGCTGGCGGCGTTGCTCAACATGCCCCACGGCCGACGCACCAAGCTGGAATGGTGGAAGTTCGCGCTCGATGCGACCACCGTCCTCCTGGGCGGCGCCATCGTGATCGGTGTCATCGTGCTCTGGCCACGCGGGTCCGGCCACTCGGCGGGCGGCACGCTGTCGCTCGAGCTCGCGTATCCGCTGGCGGATCTCCTCATGTTGCTCGGGATCACCACCGTCGCGCTGCGGCCGGCCGGACGACCTCCCGCGCCACTGATCGTGCTGCTGGTCAGTCAGTTTGCGTGCATCGCGAGCGACTTGCTCTACACGATCGTCTTTCTCGCGGGGACCGGCCCGGACGTGCCGTCGATGCCGGTCTGGAGTACCGCGCTGCTCGGCGCGAGCTATGTACTCCTCATCGCGAGCGGCGAGTGGTATCGCCGTGCACCATCGCCCAAGCCCGAACAGCCAAGTCTCCACGCGGCCGCGGACGAGGGTGTCATGGAGTCGATGCATCCCACGAGTCCCTTGCCATACATCGCCGCGGCTGGCGCGACGGCCCTGGTCGTCTTCCTCGCGTGGCGTAGTTGGCCCACGCCACTCAGTATGCTCGTGATCGCGACGGTTCCGGTCTACGCACTGGTCGCCATCCGCGGCGTCCTCTCCAGCCGCGAAAACGTGGCGCTGCTCACGGAAAGCGCCGCGCGTACCGCGGAATCGCGCCTTCGCACGCAGTTGCACGGGCAACTGGTGCACGCGCAGCGCATGGAGGCCGTGGGTCAGCTCGCGGGCGGGGTCGCGCACGACTTCAACAACATCCTGACCGCGATCAGTGGCAACGCGGAGCTGGCGATGGAATCGCTCCCGCCGGACGCCGCAGCGCGGGGAGACTTGCGTGAAATCCGCGCGGGCGTCACGCGAGCGTCCTCCCTCACGCGTCAGCTCCTGGCTTTCAGCCGTCGGCAGACGCTGCACGCCCGGGTTGTCGATCTCAACGCCGTGGTGGCTGGATGTGAAGCGATGCTCGAGCGCCTGATCGGTGAGCATGTCCACCTCGAGATGCATCTGACCCGCGGCGTCTCGGCCATCATCGCCGATCCCGGTCAGATCGAGCAGGTGCTGGTCAATCTCGTCGTCAATTCCCGCGACGCGATGCCCGGCGGTGGTCGCGTACGGATCGATACGGGCGATGTCGTGGTCGCCGCAGCGGACCCGGTCCGACTGCCTGGTCTCGCACCCGGTAGCTATGTCCGTTTGGCCGTGCGTGACACAGGATCGGGGATGGATTGGGAGACACGGAAGCGGGCGTTCGAACCGTTCTACACGACCAAGGCCCAAGGCAAAGGGACAGGGCTGGGACTCGCGACGGTGTACGGGATCGTGACGCAATCGGAAGGCTCCGTCTTCATCGACAGCGAGCCGGGACACGGCACGACTGTGGCCGCGTACTTTCGTCCGACGACAGCGACTGCGCCCTCGCCGGCCCCACCGCAGATGCACGACGAGCGCACACCTGTGACGGGAAAGGGCGAGACGATCCTGGTCGTCGAGGATGAGTCGGCGGTCCGCGAGCCAATGGTACGCGCGCTCCGAAAGCAGGGCTACGTCGTGTTGGAAGCCGAGGACGGATTGCACGGTCTCGAGGTCAGCGCGCAACACGGCGATGCGATCGATCTTGTGGTGAGCGATGTCCGCATGCCGCGACTCATCGGACCGGCCATGGTGGAGCGCCTCCGAAATGAGCGACCAGGTCTCCGCGCGATGTTCGTGTCGGGATACGCGTCGCTCGATCGCGGAGCGGCAGGGTCGTTGATTGCGCCGGGCCTGCTCGAGAAGCCGTTCACGCTGCCAGCCCTGTTCCGGCGCGTGCGAGAGGCGCTGGACTGTCCAGCCACCGAGTGGTCCAAGCCGACGGTTGGCGTTGGGACCCTCAACGCGGACTCCAGCGACGCCTGATCGCGGCCACGGCCATTCGCCCCGCGTGGTCCACTCTGTGCACTAGGAGCCGACATATCGCGTCGCGAACCCGTGGCAGACGTCGTCTGCTTCAGTTACGGTGGCCCGACTACGGTTGCGATAGCGTGCTCAGCCGTGGTTCACCGGCACCGAGGGGCGCCCAGACCATTCCAATGGTTGCCGTTGCGGCGCGATCCGTCGGCGAACGTGCGACTCTCACTCTCCGTCCAGGCAACTCGTGTCGGTGCAAAATCAGTGGGGCGCCGGACCGCGAAGGTCGGACGCCGACGTGGAAATACCCGCCATCGCCTGGACCGTCCCGCGCGGCGCGCCGCGCTCACGCGTGCTCTCGCTAGCCATCACGGTTGGGGTCCCGCTGTCCGTGGCCATGATGCTGGTCGCATTCAACGAATCCACCAACGCCACAGCACATCCAGCACCCTTGTCCGTCGCTCCACAAGCAGGACAAGCTGCACCGTCCGCGCACCGATCCACAGCAGGGGCCACTAATGCAGCAGCGGGTGGTGCGCCAGCGAGTGGTGCGCCAGCGAGTGGTGCGTCAGCAAGTGGCGCGACTGCGACGCGCGGTCGTCAGTGGATCGAGATGCGAAATGTCGATCTCGGGGTCTCGGATAGCGTCACGATCCGCGTTCGGACGCTGCATGGTGAGGTGCTCCGGACTTCGCCCGACCACCCGGCCACGCTCGACGACCCGTTGTCATTCAGGATCCGCGTCACCGGAGCAACCGTTGCGCTTACCGGCGCCGATCTGGGCGCCATACTCAATACCGTGGTTTTCGCCTACCCCGGCGCGCCACTCCGCGATCTCCAGGTCCGAACGGATAGCGAGCAGATCATCCAGACCGGCATCATGCATAAGGGTGTCGATCTGCGGTTCCGGCTCCGTGGGACTCTCACGCTCATGCCGGATGGACGCGTACGGATCCATCCGACCGCGATGCGCATCCTCGGTATCAATGGCGAGAAAGCGCTCAGTTTGGTGGGACTGCACCTCGATAACATTCTCGATCTCAAAGGCGCCAAAGGCGCGACGGTTAAAGGGGATGACCTCTTCCTCGACCCGACGCTGATCCTGCCGCCGCCAGCGATCGACGGGCGCCTTGCGTCCATCCGCATCGAGGGGGCGAATGTGGTCCAGGAGTTCGTGCGACTGCCCGACGACTCGGTCTTTGGACACTACGTCCGGTCCGATACGACCGACCACAACTTCATCTACTTCCGCGGCGGCGAGCTCCGATTCGGCAAGCTGCTCATGATGGATACCGATCTGCGGATCGTCGATGCCGATCCGAAGACGCCGTTCGACATGAATCTGCCTCACTACAGCCAGCAGCTCGTGGCGGGCCACTCACGCACGTTGGCCAATCAAGGGCTCGTGGTCTACATGCCGGACTACGCGACCCTCAAGAAGCCGGACTCGACGCGCGCCGTGGTGGCATCCGGAAAATGATGGCGGTGCGAGCGGCGGCCACGCCAATCGCCAATCGCCAATCGCCAATCGCCAATCGCCAATCGCTATCCCCTCAGCAGCCGTGACTTCCGGGCGGCGGCGGACTCACGAGCACCATCGCGGTCACTGATGACGAGGCGGGCTCGGTCGCGATGGATTGGAGATGGATCTGGGAACGATCCACGCACGTGACGCCGGGGAGCCGCGGCGGCGGGAGCTTCGGATCCCGGGCCGACATCGCGAGATACTGCGCGAGATCCAATGCGCCCTTCTCGTTCAGCATCTGTTCCAACTGACCATGCACCGTTTGCACGAATGCCTGGAAGGTGATATCGCTCGTCGGTCCGGCTTGCACGTTTGATTGCGTGGTGTGAATCAATCCATCGCGAGCGACCGGCACTGCTGACACGACGAGATCGCCAGCAATCGACGGCGCGATCATGCTGTTGATCGCATACGTCCCCGACACATGCACCGAAAACACCAAACGCGGGCCGTCGATCTGGACGGTCGGGGCACTGAGAGCGAGATTCTGCCCCCAAGCTGAGCACGCGGGATTGCCACGACAGGGATACAACCGCCCGCTGTCCACGAACAGTTGGGTCTTGAGCAACGACACCATCTGCGCCGTCGGCATCGTCACCGTATACGGACGCGGGTCCGGTAGGGTCGCGCGTGATATGGCGGCCGGGTGAGTGCTGCCCGAGGGACTCCACAATGTCAACCAACCAGCGAGCAACGCGTAAATCGTCTGCACGGCTAATGTGCTCCTTCGAGTCGATAGGGGATGATAGTCGCTCCCCAATACCACCGCGACCGGGTCACCGTTCCAATGGGTGACCCGCGAGTGGCGAGTGGCGAGCGAACGGGTGCCACCTCCGATAGACTCTCGCAAGGCGCGTCGTGTTCACTCGCCGGCTCGACGAGAATGGGCGGACGGTGCAGACCAAGACGTGGAACCAGCTGCTCCCTCGAGGGAACAACTAACGCGCAGACCGGAGCGCGTGGGGCCTCGATCGGGCGTCAGCGCCCCGCCGCGAGCCTGCGCCGTTTGACTCTCGGCTTGGTAACCGCGATCGTGGGTTTCGGTCGTCCGCGCCCTGACGTCGAACGACTGAACTCGGCCAGGAAGCGATCGACACGCGCCAGGCCCCCGAGGGTGCGGTTGATGTCATAGCCGTAGCCAAAGCGGATGTACTTGCCGATCCCGAAGTGCGCGCCGGGCGTGATCAGGACCGAGTGCTCGAGGCGGAGGCGATCGAACAGTCGGGCCGACGTGATCGGAAGACGGTACTTCACGAGTACGATTGCGCCCGCGAGGGGACGGATGTACTCGAAGATGTCATCGTGACTGTGGATCCACGCTTCGAGCTGAGGGAGGTTGGTGCGGAGGATCGACCGCGTGCGGGCCAGGATCTGCTCGCGGCGTACTGGTTCGGTCGCCACGCGCGCGAGCCGATCGGACAGGATCGTGGGCGTCAGTGTCGTGTAGTCCTGGTAGGACCAGAGATGCGCGACCGTACGCTCGGGTCCGACGATCCATCCGATTCGAACGCCCGGCATGCCAAAGGCTTTTGAGAGGCCCGCTGTCACGATCACCTTGGGATACCGTCCCCAGAACGTCGGCGTGGTCACATCGCTGTCGACTTCCGCGCCGCGATACACTTCGTCCGCGACGATCCACGCGCCCACGCGCCCGGCCACCCGGATGATCTCGTCCATCTCCGCCGCGGTCAGCACCCCGCCGGTGGGATTATTGGGATTGGTCACCAGGATCAGGCGCGTCCGACTGGTGACCGCGCGTCGCAGGCTCTCGATGTCGAGCGCCCACCGCCGCACGCCGTTTTCTTCGCGCTCGACGAGGTGGTACGCGTCCGCGCGCTCGGCGTAGGCACGGGCCAATCCCCACGCCTGGAGGTAATTGGGGATCATGACCGCGGCACGACCGCGATTGTCGAGTAGTCCCCAAAGTGTGCTGAAATTCGCCTCCGAGGTCCCTGTGGTGACCAGCACGTTGCTGGCCTTGGCCCCCGGGTAAAACGTTGCGATCTGCTCGCGGAGCTGCGGCGAGCCGTTTGAATGGGGGTACTTGAGCCCTACGTCGAGGAACGCGTCCTGGCTCGCGTCGCTCGGCAACAGCTCGCGGACGGTAAACGGTTGGACGCCGCTCTCCGAGAGGTTGAAGTCAACGTCATTCTCGTAGAGACACTGCGTCCGCTCCATCTGGAAGCGATCGATGCGCATGGCGGGTCCCGGGATCAGTGGTGATGGGCGACCCGCTACAGATAGCCGGCGCGGCAGTGGGTGTAAAGCGGGTGCCGGCGTCGGGGTCCACTTCGCCGCGCCGCTCCCGGATCAACTCGCTCGGCGACAATCCGCTGATCGCGCGACACTCCCGAATGAGATGGGGCTGGTCGCAGTAGCCGGCATGGATCGCGACGCGAGCCCACTCGATCGGTGTGCCCATGGGCAATCGGTCGATCGTCGTCACGGTCTGCACGAGCCGCACCATACGGGCGTACACCTTGAGCGGGATCCCAGAATCTTGGCGCGCGGTCCGCCGCAGGTGGCGCAGCGAGACGCCGGTCAGGCCGGCGATCCGCTCGATCGGCAAACGGCCGGCGGTGTTGCGGACGAGGTCGAACGCGACGGCCGAATCGGCCGATGCATGGTCACGTCGCCAGTGCGTCGCCTGCACGATACCGGCGGATAGCGCATCGAGCGCTTGCTCGATAGTGCGCGTCGCGACGAGCGAATCGAACAGCCGACCGGCGAGCTGGGGATGGACCTGCGCCAGGTCGTGCACGGTGTCGAGATGATCCGTCGGTACCAGGTCGAGCAAAGGCGCTGCCCACTCGAGCTTCAGCTTCACGGCGGCGATCTCGGATCCCGGCTGATACCGATGGATCGCCGGTCGTAGCGTGGGGCCGATGACGACGAGTCGAGCGTCCCTGGGCGACCCGTCTGCGTGACGCCCACAACAGAATGCCACACTCACGGCGGGATCCGGCAAGACGCGGTGCGTAGATGCGTCGGTATACACGAGCGCCGTGGGCGCGCGGTAGGTCCACAGCGCTTCGATCCAACCATCGAATCGGGGCGCCGAGTCGTACTCGCGATAGCCACCGAGACGATGCCGCAGCCCGCGCTCGCGATGCACAATTGCCATCACGTGGCCGCGCATCGCATCGCGTGGAACCTCACGGGTCGATGCCGCATTGTTTGGGCTCACTGTATACGGACACCCGCCAATGCAAGGATGGTTTCTATCTGAGAATGCTCGATCAGGGGGTCTCGGAGACAATGGGACCGATGTATCGTATACCGCATGACAAACCCTCTGGGTTCGACCCTGGTGCTCAGCGAGAGCGACATCCGACGGCTACTCGATCCGCAGTCCTGTATTGCGGCCGTCGAGCGGGCGTTTACCGCGTACGCGTTGGGCGGCGCGGAGCTCCCGGGCGTGATTCATCTCGACATCCCCGAGGCACGCGGCGAGATCCACATCAAGGGCGGGTATCTACATGGCGGTGCGTATTACGCGGTCAAGTTCGCGTCCGGGTTTCCCGGAAATCCAGCCCTCGGTCTTCCGCCGAACGGTGGGCTCGTGGTCGTGTGCAATGCGCGCACCGGAGCGCTCGCGGCGATCCTCCTCGACAACGGCTACATCACCGACTTGCGCACCGCGGCGGCCGGCGCCATCGCGGCCAAGCATCTCGCGCGAGAAGCGACCGACACCGTCGGCGTCGTCGGGACAGGCGCGCAGGCCCGGCTGCAAGTGCAACTCTTGGCGCAGGTCCGCTCGTTTCGGACCGTCAAGGTATGGGGGCGCCGGCCGGCTGCGGTTGCCAGGTGTGTCGCGGACATCGCCGCGAGTGGGGCATTGCCTCACGGTGCACGGGTCATCGCGGCCGACACGGTCGAGGCCGCGGTCAGCGGGTCAGACGTCGTCATCACGGTGACCGCGAGCCGCACGCCAGTGGTGCGGGCCGCCTGGTTGCGGCCCGGCTGTCTCGTCATCGCCGTCGGAGCAGACGGCGCGGACAAGCAGGAGTTGGACGTGGACGTACTCGCGCGGGCGGATCGCGTGGTCGCCGACAGTCTCCCCCAATGCCGCCGCCTCGGTGAGATTCACCACGCGCTCGACGCGGGCGCGTTACCGGACTCCCGCGTCACCGAACTCGGACGCATTACAGGAGGCCAGTCCCCCGGGCGCACGACGCCGTCCGAAATCATCGTCTGCGATCTCACAGGCGTCGGTGTCCAAGACGTGGCAGCCGCCACCGTGGTGATGGAAAGGGCAGCAATGAGCGGATAGCGATTCGCAGACAGGCGAACACTCGGTCCTTGAACGAGCCCGACAGTTCAGTATTGCGTCGGGTTCGCCAATCGCGAACCGCCACCTTGACTCGCCGGACATCGGTACCACAATTGATACGAAGAGGATCGATCAACTGAGAGGCGACCCATGGACCGGGCACGAACGACGAATGGCGTCCTCATCTGGGCGCTCAGCGCGCTGCTCACGTGCGTCTTCTTGTTCGCTGGGACCCCCAAGATCACCGGAGGCGACCCGATCTGGCTGCAGGCTGCGGCAATGCGTGGATTTCCCGCGTGGCTGCGGATGGTGGTCGGCGTGGTGGAAGTCGTGGGCGGCATCGCGCTCTTGATCCCCGGCGTCGCCATCTACGCGGCGCTCGGCCTCGCTTTCCTGATGATCCCGGCCGCGATCACGCAGCAGATGAGTGGCGACCCCGGTGTGTTGATCCCGGTCGTGCTACTCGTACTGCTGCTCACCGTGGCGTGGCGTCGCGACCCGGCGGCGACGCGAGGGCTGTATCGTTCGATCGCCGACGCGCCGCATCCGGTGTTGCGGGAAGGCATCATCGCGGGCGTGATCGGCGCGACGTGCGTCGCGGTCTGGTTCTTCTTCGTGGATCTCCTGGGCGGCCGACTGCTCTTCACGCCTACGACCCTGGGGCGGGCATTGATCACGCTGGTGCACCCGGCGCCATTGGCAGAGTCCCCGATCCTCTACGTCGCGAGCTACACGCTGTTCCACTACGTGGCATTCGCGTTCGTGGGCGTCGCCGCAGCGGCCACGGCCGCGTGGGCGAGCGAGGAACCGGCCGTGCTCCTGGGCTTCGTGATGCTCTTCGCGGCGTTCGAAGTCGGGTTCTACGGATTCGTCGCCCTACTCCAACACGCGAGCCCGCTCGGTGCGCTCGCCTGGTATCAGGTGATGATCGGCAACATCATCGCCGCAGTCGCCATGGGTATATTCATCTGGCGCGTGCATCCCAGGCTGCATGATCAGTTCGTGCACGCATTGGATGCGGGATAGCGACTCTCGCGCAGCGCAACCATGGACGCCCATGGAACACGTCCAAAATCAGCTGTAGGTGACGAACGACGACCTACTGCAGCCTCACCGCGATCGCGACCAAAATCCCCACCGCCCCCAGTGTGCTGACCGCAAGCGTAATCCTCGCGATCACGCGAAGCCAATCTTCGAAGCGGACATTAGCGGCGGCGAGGACAGCCATCAACCCGCCGTTGGTCGGGGTCACGAGCTCACACAGCCCGGCGCCGTACTGGTAGGTGAGCACGGTGACTTGGCGAGAGAGCCCGATCAGGTCCGACACGGGCGCCAGGATCGGGAGCGTCAGCACGGCCTCACCACTGACGCTGGGCACGGGCACGTGCACGACGGCGTGCACCGCCATCATCGCGAGTGCGGCGACGCCGACCGGTAGATGCGCGAGTGGAGTCGAGAGGGCGTCGACGACCGTGTCGATGATGTGCCCTTCGCTCATCACGACCGAAATCGACCGCGCGAATCCGATCAGGATCGCCGCGTAGGCCATCGATCGGAACCCCTCGATGAACGCCTCCGCGGTCCCCGCGATTCGGAGTCCGCCGACCAGCCCCGCCGCGATGCCCATCGCGAAGAACAATCCCGCCTCCTGATCGAAGTCCCAACCGAGGCCGATCACGCCGTAGACGAACACGACGAATGTCAGAAGCACGATCGCGATCACCACGAGCCCGCGGCGTCTGCTACCGCCGGCTGGCGTGGCCGCCGCAGTGGAGCGCTCCACAGGTCGGCGCGTCCGCTTCGCGTACCGCATCGTGCCGGCGATCCACAGCGTGAGCGCGATCGCGAGCACGACAACGCGAAAGCCTGATCCGGAGGCCTGCGGCAGGTGCGCGACTTTTTGGGCGATGAGGACCTGAAACGGATTGATTGGGCTGAACGCCGACCCGATGGCGGCCGCGCCCACACTGATGAGGGCCGCGGTCATCGCGTCGAACCCGAGTTGCTGCGTCAGGAGCAGGAGCGCGGGTATGAGCGCAATGATCTCTTCCTGCATGTTCTCGAGCGCGCCACCAGTCGCGAAGGCAAGCGAGACGATCGGGATCGCCAACACGCCGTAGTTGCCGAGCCGCCGGACGAGCCAATCGATGCCATCGCGCAGCGCACCCGTCTTGTCCACGACGCCGAACGCGCCACCCACCAGAAAGACGAAGAAGACCACCGAGGCCGCGTCGATCAATCCTCGGGGGATCGCCACAATTGCGGCGAACGGTCCCACGGGCTCGGCTGGCACATGATGGTATGTCCCGGCGACGACCACAGAGTGGTTGGTGGCGGGGTCATCACGCCGCTCGTACTTGCCCGCAGGGACGACATACGTCATGGCTGCCGCCACGAGCGTGCAGCCGACGAGTAGGATGAGTGGGTTCGGCAGCCGAATCGCGGGCATCACGCGCGAGCGATTGGTGAAGGTGGTCCGCCGCGCATGCGTATTCGCGACGGACCAACGCAGGTCGCGATGGCTACTGCGGGGTCGGCTGTCCTCCGCCCGCGCCCTGTCGCATCTGTGGCATCTGTGGCATCTGCATCTGTGTGTAGCCCGCGGGCGGGACGAACATGTCATCGCTCAGCGACTTGCGCTCGATCTTCGTGACCTCGATGGCCACCACTGGCTGCCCGTTCTTGATACTCGTCACTTTCAGCACGCCGTTTCCTGCGCCGATGGCATCGCGAATCGCCGTCATCTGGGCGTTCATGGCGGTGGAATTCCCACCGGCCAAGCTCTGCCACGCCTCTGTATTCAGCCCCACCCCTTTCCCGATACACATCTCACCTTCTTCGTTCTTGCCGTCCCGCTCGGTCGTCACGTGAAACACGTCGCAGCTCTCGCCAGCAACGGTCTCCGAACGCCCGGTCTTCGTGAAGTTGAATTTTGGCGCAACTCCCTGGTCCGGGGTCGCCATGTGCATCGGGTCTCCCGCGCTCGCGGGGAGTGTCATGTATCGCTTCTGCGACGTCATGACAATCGTCCGGGTGTGCGCACTGCCGTCGGCGAGGATCACGACGGGCCCCATTGGTGACTGGGTACTGTTGACCTCCAGGCGCAACTTGGTGCCCTTGGTGGACGCGACCACGATCTTCGGTGCGCCCTGGTCAGAATGCACCTGAAATGTCATCGTGCCTTCGAATTCACCCTGCGCCTCGACCCGCTGGGCGCCCGCGATAGCGACTGCGAGACCGAGTACGATGACGGGTGCTTTGCTCCACGCGTTGCGCATGCGTTCATACCCTCAGGTGAGACGGTCATTGGCTAGGACGCAGGGTACGCAGGTCAATGGGCCGCGTATGCCGCACGCCGTCAATCTCGGACTGCGTGAAGCATTGAGGCAATCGGCGCCGAACGCCAGGGGCGATTCCGTAGGGCCAGCCCTCGGCAGGGCGACCCGACGGTTCGCGGCGGTCCACGACGGCCATGAGGTCACCGGTGTGCGAAGGAGGTGGATCCCATGTCCCGCGGTACGCCGGCCGCCGAGATCGCCGCGCTCTCACGGATCCGTCGCAGCGCGAGTTGCCGAAACGTGGATGTGGTCAAGGCGCCGTCGCCCGTCAGATCACCCCACTCGCCGGTGGTTCGCAGGGCCACGAGTCGTACCCGGAGGAGCCGAGTCAGCGCGCTCTGCACTTCATCGATGGTGACGCGGAGTTCCGCGGCGAGTCGGCGGCAATCCATCGCCAACCACGACTCACACCACATACCGGCCGCCGCCGGTCGTCACGACCATGAGGTTCATAATCAGGAAGATGACCTCGTAGTGCCACCCTTGTCCCTCTTTACCCCAGAAGCCGGTATGCCAGTCCACGATCTTCTTCTTGATAGCGCCGAGCATCACGATGATGAGGCCGATCGCGGCAAGCTGGGCCAGGACACCCGTCAGAACTCCTAGTCCCCCGGCGACTTCGGCCAACCCAAGGAATCGGGCCATGCCCGGGGTCAGGCCGTTTTGCTTCCCCTTGGCAACCGGATTCGAGACCTTGGACCAACCACTCGTGATGAACACTGCCGCGATCATACAGCGCATCGCGAGCAGCACGATATCGCTGTACTCGAGTAGCCGCGGAAAGAGGATGGTCACGATGGACAGAAACGCAAAGCACGGGCCGCATCGAGGTGTTGCGGCCCAAACGACGCCATCAATCTACTTGACAGACAATACTGTCCCAACGATAATAATTGTCGCGCACATTCTCCTGCATACCTTGACCTAACTCTAGAACGGCGCGATGTCCGCAGACTGCTCGGTTGTGGATTCCACTGATCAGGCCGCCACGTTGATGGATCCAATACGGCTCCAGATCCTGGCGCGTCTCCGGGAGCCGGATTCGGCGTCGGGGGTCGCGCGGGCGCTCGGCATGCCGCGGCAACGGGTCGGCTACCACGTCCGAGCGCTTGAGAAGGCGAGGCTGCTGCGGTCCGTCGGCGAACGTCGCCGCGGCAACTATATCGAGCACTTGTTGCAGGCGACCGCCACGTTCTACGTCGTCGGGCCGCAGGCGCTCGGACTGCTGGGGACCGAGGTGGGCAGCATCCGCGATCGATTCTCGAGCGCCTATCTCATCGCGGCGGCGAGTCGCACGATCGGCGACGTCGGGGTGCTCCGTGAGCGTGCGCGCGCGGCGGGTCGGCAGCTTCCCACGCTGACGCTCGAGGGCGAGGTCCGGTTCGCGTCACCCGAGGAGCAGCGCGCGTTCGCCGACGAGCTCACCGACTCGTTCGCCGCGTTGGTGGCGCGGTATCACGACGACCAAGCGGAACGTGGTCGTCGGTTCCGCATCGTGATCTCGGGTCATCCGGCGTTGCCCGCCGACCCAGCTTCGCCACGATCCTCCAACTGAAACATCGAGCATGACCACACCGATCTTGGACGAGCAGGCACGGCGTTCCATTGAACTGAATGTCAGCGTCGATGTACCCGCGAGCGCCGTGTGGGCCGCGCTCACCGATCCCAAGGAGCTCTCGAATTGGTTCGCGCCGACGGTCAGCGGCTCGTCCGAAGTCGGCAAGACGCTCTGCATCTCGTGGGGGTCGCCGATCGAGTGGACCACGACCGTGGCGACCGCCGACCCCAACAGGCATGTACGATGGGTCGATGATCCGAGTCAGCCGCTGGCCGTAGATTGGTCGATCGAGGGCCGCGGGGGGAAGACGCTCCTGCGACTCGTGCATTCCGGGTGGAGTACGGAGGCGAGCTGGGACGAGCAGTACGACGCAACGATCGCGGGATGGCGGTACTTCCTCTTCAACCTCCGCCACTATTTGCAGCGCCATCGAGGAACGCGGCGCACCATGATCTCGACGCGACTGCCGTCTACGATTCCGCGAGCCGCGCTGTGGGACCGGCTCATGGGACCCGATGGATTCGCGCTCGGTGTGCGTGACCACGCCGCATTGCGGGAGGGTGACCATGTCAGGCTGCAACTCGGCGCCGATCCGCAGCGGCTCGAGATCGTGCACTACGCGGCCCCCACGCATCTGTGGGGCACGCTTCCAGGGTTGAGTGACGCGCTGTTAATGATCGAGATGGAGCCGGGCGTGACCGAGTACCATTGTGGGATATGGCTGTCGACGTATGGGTTGAACGGGGAACGCCTCCAGTCGCTTCGCGACGCCATGGCAACGCTCACCGACCGGGTGGTAGCGGGTAGCGGGAAGTGAATGCGATAGGGGCTGGTGGCTAACGCAGCAGTGGCCGTTCGCGAACGGCCGGGGGAATATCGGTCGCCACGACCGCCAATCGTGGCGTACGGCAATGGACGTTTCGGCGGAATCGGGAGAGCACGATGGCGACCGTGGGCTCGGATGTGCAGGCGGAGGTATACGGGAATCCGGGGGCTGGAGGACCGGAGTCGCGGTTCCCATTCGCGGTCGAGGAATGGGAACGGCGGGCGCGATCCGTGCTGAGTCCGAGCGCGTTCGGGTACGTCGCGAGTGGGTCGGGAGGCGAGGACACCATGCGTGCCAACCGCGAAGCGCTCTATCGGCTCCGCATCTGGCCGCGCGTGGCTCACGATGTGGGGGATCGGGATCTCGGGATCACGGTACTCGGTACCCGATCGTCAGCGCCTTTTCTCCTCGCGCCCGTGGGGGTGCAGGGGGTCATCCACGCGGACGGTGAGCGCGCGACGGCGCGCGCCGCGGCCGCGATGGGGATACCATTCACGCTGAGCACGGTTTCGTCCGTCTCGATGGAGGAGATCGCCGGCATCATGGGCAGCGCGGCGCGGTGGTTCCAGCTGTACGCAGGGCGGAGCCGCGAGGTGATTGCGAGCATGATTCGTCGGGCAGAGGCCGCGGGGTATGGCGCCCTCGTGCTGACGCTGGATACCACGATGCTCGGATGGCGGGAGACCGATCTCACGAACGCGTATCTCCCATTTCTCGCGGGAGAGGGAATCGTGAATTATCTGTCTGATCCGGCGTTTCTGGCGAGCCTCCACAAGTCGCCCCAGGACGATCCGCGCGGGGCAATCACGGAGTGGCTGCGGATCTTCGTCAACCCGTCGTTCGGGTGGCCCGAGGTGGATTTCATCCGCGGAGTGACGAAGCTGCCACTCTTGCTCAAGGGGATCCTGCATCCGCTCGACGCGGATCTTGCGGTGGCACACGGCGCGGATGGGATCATCGTCTCCAACCACGGCGGCCGCCAGGTGGACGGCGCAGTCGGCGCGGCGGACGCGTTGCCGCTGGTGGTGGATGCCGTGCGCGGTCGCGTGCCAGTGCTCATGGACAGTGGGATCCGGCGAGGCGCGGATGTGTTGAAGGCGCTGGCGCTGGGCGCGGCGGCGGTGTTGATCGGACGCCCATACGCCTTCGCGCTGGCAGCGTCAGGCGAGGCGGGCGTGCGTCACGTGATCCGGAACCTGCAGGCAGACATCGACCTTGAGTTTGGACTGTCCGGGCTACGGTCGGTGCGTGAGGCGGATCGCTCGCTGTTGACGGGGCACGGTCCATCATGACTGCTCCGAGCCCCGCGTTCGGGACGCCCACGAATCCGGTGCCCGATCACATGCGTCCGACGCTGACTCAGGCGCAGATCGAGCGCATCGAGAAGCACGGGTGGCGCCGGCAGATCCGGGAAGGCGAGGTCCTCATCGAGACGGGCGAGCAGACCACTCGGCTGTTCATCGTGATCTCGGGTGAGCTGACCGTGGTCCGACCCCCTGCATTTGCCGTGACCGGGACGGAGGAGGTGGTCATTGTGTTCGGGCCCGGGCAGTTCAATGGCGAGGTGGGCATCCTCTCCGGCCGCCGCGGTTTCGTCGAGATTCGCGCGACCAAGGGTGGCGAGGTGATCGAGGTCGAGCGCGACCAGTTGTTGACACTCGTGCAGACCGACAGCGAGCTGAGTGAGATCATGATGCGCGCCTTCATCCTTAGACGGGTGGAGATGATCTCGCATCGGTTCGGGGATGTGGTACTCATCGGCTCGATCCACACGCAAGAGACGCTGCGGATCAAGGAGTTCCTCACTCGCAATGGTCACCCCTTTACGTCCATCGATCTCGATCGCCACGCCGACGTCCAGGATCTGTTGGATCGGTTCCACGTCACCGTCGATGACACACCGGTCGTGATCTGTCGCGGGGAATCGGTACTGCGCAACCCGACGAACCAACAGATCGCCGAGTGCCTCGGCTTCAACGACGCGATCGACCAGACTCAGGTCCGCGACCTCCTCGTCATCGGCGCCGGCCCCGCGGGCCTCGCCGCCGCCGTATACGGCGCATCGGAAGGACTCGACGTCCTCGTCCTCGAGCCCAACTCGCCCGGAGGCCAAGCGGCTTCGACATCCAAGATCGAGAACTACCTCGGCTTTCCAACGGGGATCTCAGGGCAGGAGCTGGCGGGACGTGCGTACACGCAAGCCCAAAAGTTCGGCGCCGAAGTGCTGATCGCGCAGGGCGCGAAGCAATTGGCGTGCGAGCGCGTGCCCTACGCGATCGCGATCGATGGCGGCTCCAAGGTGTCGGCGCGCGTGGTGATCATCGCGACGGGCGCGGAATACCGGCGTCTCCCGCTCGCCAACCTCTCGGATTTCGACGGCTGCGGGGTGTACTACAGCGCGACGGCCATCGAGGCGCAACTATGCCGCGACAGCGAGGTGGTCGTCGTGGGCGGCGGGAATTCCGCCGGTCAAGCAGCGGTGTACCTCGCGCAGACCGCAGCCCACGTGCACATGCTCGTCCGGTCGGATGGCTTGGCGGCGACCATGTCACGATACTTGATTCGCCGAATCGAAGAGAGTCCGGACATCACGCTCCACACCAGGACCGAGATCACCGCGCTCGAGGGAAAGGACCGACTCGAGCGGATACGGTGGCGCGACAATCAGACCGACGCGACGGAGGATCACGACGTCGCCCACCTCTTCGTGATGACCGGAGCGACGCCCAACACGGCGTGGCTGAAAGGCTGTGTCGCGCTGGACGAGCACGGCTTCATCAAAACCGGCCCCGCCCTGTCGGCGGAAGATCTCCGGGACGCCCACTGGCCCCCGGGCCGCACACCCTATCTCCTCGAGACAAGCCGCCCCGGCGTCTTCGCGACCGGCGACGTCCGCTCCGGAAGCGTCAAACGCGTCGCCTCCGCCGTCGGCGACGGATCCATCGCCGTAAGCTTCGTCCACCAGGTCCTCGCCCAACAAGGCCGCCGCTGATCAAGACCGCACCCGCCCATCGGTTGCTGTCGCCAATTCTGGATCTGCTCGATCTCGGACACGATGCCGTGTTTCGCAAGTAGTCCAACATCCGCTGGGTCTCCGCGATCCCGCCGATCGCGGACCCGGCCAACGACCGTCGTTTGCCGATGACGGAGAACGCTTCGACGGGTGCGGGATGCTCCGGTGCGCCTACGAGCACCATCGTGCCGTTACGGCGCAGCAGTTTGAGAAAGCCATTGAGGTCGTGGTTGGCGGAAACCGTATCGATGATGAAATGGAAACTGCCGGCCAGTTTCTCTGGCTCGTCGGGATCCCGCGTCACGACCACCTCGTCGGCGCCAAGGCGACGCGCATCGGCTTCCTTGCTCCGCGACGTCGTGAACTGGGTCACGTGTGCGCCGAACGCATGCGCAAACTTGAGAGCCATTCGTCACAGCGTCATCTCGCGTATCAAGGTGGTTGCAAATGAAGGCGCAATGCGGCGTCCGACGCGCGGGCACGATCTCGGCGCCTTCGCGCCAGTCTCTCGCGCCCTGAGCGCGAGGGCGGGAGCGGATCGCTCACGACACTTGTTGGATCGGCGAAGCGCGATCCCGTGCGCCCGCCAACCTCCGATCCACGAGTCGAATCCTCGGGCCCGGTACGGCCGTAGTAAGATAGCCGCGGGTCGAAACCCATTCGTTGGAGACACGTCGTGCCGCGTCACCTTCTAGGACTGTTGCTGGGAACGCTGCTCTCGGTCGCACACGCGTCCGCGCAAACTCCGGCGCCGGATTCGGCGCCACTGCTCCACACAGGGATCACCGGTGTCAAAACGGCGACCGGGTTGGCGGATCCGACGTTCGTGCTGTCGATGCGGCCAGTGCAGCATGTCGTGCTCGATGCGGTCGATGGCCCGCTCGACGCGGCACACATCGACTCGCTGCTGCACGGTACCACGGTCACACGCGCTGACCTCGTCAACCTCGGCATCCTCCGTCCTTGGGGCGACCGCTACGCGGTCGCGTATCTCGTGCTCACGCGCGAGGACCAGCGCGCTATCTACAAGGTCGCGAAATCCTACGGGCCGTCGTTGGCTGGTGCGTTCGAGTCGCACCAGGCGGACTTCGATCGGTTGATGCGCGGGTACTCGAGACCGGATCTCCGGTCCGAGCTGGCCTTCGACCTCGTCGCGGGGATGGCGATGAACTGGGATGGATTGAAGCTCACCACGGAGATGGGGTATCGCTCCGCGCCGACCAAGTACCCGAACGGCGACGTATACCTGTTCCATTCCAACCAGCCGGGCGCCAACAACGCGATGAACGGCCTCTATCTCGAGAGCCACAGCATACCCGGGCCCCGCATGACGTTCACGACCTATGGCGATGGCGCGTCGATTCCGCGCCTGCACGGGATCCCGGATGTGTTCGACGGGCCGGCTGAGGATGGGGTCGAGAATCTGAAGGGGGACCCCGAGGTGTACGGCGCCACGCAGAACGAGCTGATCGTCTACATCTCCGAGGGGGTCGCCGACGCGGGGGATATCATCGCGGCGGTGGCCGCGGCGCCGCGGTCGGAGTCCGCGCTCCGCCGTCAGCTCCCGCTCCCGGACGCGCGCTTCCACGCATCGCTCCGATTCCTCGAGGCGCTCGGGTATATCCGACGGTCGGGGAACAGCTACGAGATCGCGGTCCCCGTCCTGACGACTCGGGACAAGCCGCTGGTCGATTCCACGATCGCGCTCAGCCGCCACATCATGGCGGCCTGGCTGACGCAGCATCACGACTCGCTCGAGCACGATCTGGCCGGCCTCTCGTCCGTGAGGGCCGGCCTCCCCTTCGCCTCACCGTTCAGCGAGGTGTGGCACTACGTCTTTGGATTCGCGACGAAGTCCCTGGCGGCAGATGGGTTCTACGTCGATCCCAGCGCCCCGGGGCGGCGCGACGCCGGCTACGTCCCGCTCGTATGGGCGACGTCGCTCTATCGGATGTAAAGATCGGTAAATCCGGCGATCACTCGCCGGCCACGCCGCCACTGAGGGCCGCATGAGCCGTCCCGATGGCGTTTGCATCGAGCCGACGGGTACCGCACAGGTAGTGGTCGAACGCGGCGGCAGTCCGGTCGCGCGACAATCCTCGCGTGTGCATGACTGCCACGCGCTCGATGATTCACGCCGTCGGCGATCGCCCCTCGCGATACATCTCGACGTACCGTCGGAGATCCTCCGCGCCGAATACGCCGAGGACCGCGAATATCTCGCGTGCGAATTCGACGGCGCCGAGTCCGGAGGCCGAGATCACGCCATCATCGGTCACGGCAAGCGCATCGACGTAGACCGCAGTGTCGTCGGAGGCCGGCGCGTGCTGCTGCAGGAAGGAGCGGCCGTTGCTCGTGTGCCGTCGCCCGCGAAAGAGGCCGGCCCGCGCCGCCGCGATGGTCGCGCCGCAGATCGCGGCGATCGGTACGCCGGCCGCGTGCAGTCGTGCCAACACTGGGTCCAAGGCGGTCGCTGGATACCCGGTCGCCCATGCATCGCCGCCTGGCAGGATCAGTAGCTCTGTGCCCGAGGGCGTGAGATCGGCGAGCGCCTGCTCTGGCACGACGCGGAGTCCCCCCATCGACGTCACCGCCTGGCGGTCGTAGCCGACCGTCGTCACGGTCTTACCGCCCCATCTGCGTAGCCCCGTCAATGCGAATGCGGGCTCCCAATCCGCGAATCCATCGAACACGAGCACCGCGACGGATCTCGACATGCAGGGGGCCCTCGAGGAAGATGGTCTGTCGCAGGTTATGCAGCAGCGATGAGCGCCGTCACGTCCCAGCCACCCAGGCGCGCATTTTGGCGAGGGTGCCGGGGGCATTTGGGTCAACGACTCGCACCACGACGCTGCCCATGAATGCGCCGCCGGTGATCCGGATGAGCGGGGCATCGGGGGACGGCATGCTGTTCGACTGGTGCTTGACCTTGAATTCGCCGAGCGCCGGCGTGCAGTCGCATTCGACACGCAGGTTGTGCGGCACGACGATCTTGATGTTGCCCATGAACACACGCACCTGGATCTCCGACGTGCCGGCGCCGAGCCGTACCTGCGTGAGGTCGAGTTTGGTCTCTCCCATGATCGTCAGCGCGCGAAAGAGCCGTGGGAGCACCCAATCGCCGCTGCGAGAGTTGTTCGACATGAAAGTCACCGCCCCCTGCCGATCGGGGACCGCCGTCGGCGGGACCAAGACTGGGCCGACGGCCTGTGGCCTGACCGGCGCGGCCGGTGCGGATCCGGGAGGGACTGGGGCGCTCATGAGATAGGTGAGTAGCGGACGCGGCGCCGATGCGCCAGTCCGTGTGCGCACCGAGCACGGGGGCACCACGGCACGCGGGCCGTTGGTGCCGTCCTGACGGAACCAACGCAGGCCCCATCTTGGGAGCCGGACAGAGCACGTACGGCGACCACTATATGACTCCGCGAACGGATGAGGGGTGGCCGGTGACTTGAGGGGTGCCTCATACGTGTGGGGTGCCGCAATGCACCAGACCGGCATCGCGGCATATGTTTCCCATTAATAACGTAACAGACCTACCCGTAATCAGTTACACAAATAGATATCAACTGATCTGTCAATATGGGCATCGAACACGCATTATGCGTATGATATTGGGAGATCGGCACCGTCTCCGATCGGAAAAAGGCGGCACGAGCGCCCGCCTCATGACCAATTTGGAAGTACCGGCTCGACAGGTGGCCCCGATATGTCTGAAGCGGTGTACGCTGACGAGAACATTCTCCGTGTGAGCACCCAAGCGGCATCCGATTGCGCCGACGCATCCGAGATAAATAGAATGTGTATCATCATGATTTTTAATATGTTACATGTAGTATTCCGTTTGGCTTATCATGATCGCATTATGCGTATGCGAATAGCGCAACGCATAGTGCGGTAATACATTGCTATATGGATCGCCCAGTTGCCAACCCCTTCTGGTACGGCGCATCAGCTGGCCGGCTAGTCGATCGCGACCCCGAGGTCGCAGCGGTCGTGCATACATTGACCAACGCTGGGAGGCTCCTACTCCTCGGGTGGCGGCGGTTCGGGAAGTCGTCGGTCCTCGAGGTGGCAGCCGAAGAGGTCGCGGAGCGTGGGGTGGCGGTCCTCCGGTACGACGCGGAGGCGTACGAGACGATCGCCTCGCTCGCACGGGCGATGGCCGCGGGCGCGACGCAGGTCTTCGCGGGGTCGCTGGATCGCTCAGGGGAGATCGCGCGCCGGTTCTTCGCGGCGGTGCGGGCGACGGCATCATATGATCTCACCAATCAGCGACTCTCAATCGACTTCAACCTCAGTGCGGAGCAGCACCGCCGACCCGTCGTCGTGCTGACCGCCGTGTTGGACGGCATCGAACAACTCGCAGCGACTCACGGGCGGCCGACGGCGGTCATCCTCGACGAGTTCCAGGAGGTGATCATCGAAGGGGGCGAACGAGCATCGCACGAAATTCGGGCCGCGATCAATTCGCACCGATACGTCGGCTACGTGTTTGCCGGCTCCCAGGTGAGGCGCCTCACAGAGATGGCCAGCGACCCGTCACGCCCGTTCTGGAAGTTGGGGGACCTCCGATTCCTCGGCGGCATCCCCCGCTCGGAGTTTCGGCCATTCGTGCGTCGAGGACTGGAGTCCGCCGGGGCCGCGGTGGATGACGCTGGGATCGAACGGCTCCTCGATCTCGCGGCGGATGTCCCGTTCAACATCCAGTGGCTCGGGAGTATGTGCTGGCACGGGATTCGACTGGGACAGGTGGGCACGATCACGGCGGCATCAGTCGATGGGGTGCTTGATCGACTGGTCGATGCCCATCACGCTATGTACGTGCAGACGTGGATCAATCTCACCAGCGCGCAGCGGCGCACGCTCAAGGCCATCGCGGGCGAGGCCGGGGACGACTTCCGCCTCACGGAGGTCGCCGGTGCTCATGCGCTGGCGCCGTCCACGATGCAGCGTACGCTCGCGGCGCTCGAGGAGCGAAGCCTCATCCGTCAGGTCACATCGGGGACCGGGATGCGATGGTGCCTCGGTGATCCGTTTTTCGCCCGCTGGTCGGCGCACGTGCAGGCGACCGCGTAACTCGGTGCACGCCGCGGCGCAGGACAGACATCCATCTCGATGTCACGGGCGAGCGGCTCGCGACGTCGCCGTCGTGCGGTCCATCCCGGGGCGGCCCGCGATCGACTCTCAGTTGGTGGTCACATGACGACGACACCTCAGCGCGATGCCCAGGTGCTCATTGCAGGCGCCGGTCCCACTGGCCTCGTCCTCGCGCTCTGGCTCACGCGCCAAGGTATCCGCGTTCGGATCATCGACCCCGTGATGGAGCCCGGCACGACGTCCCGCGCGCTGGTCGTGCAGGCGCGCACGCTGGAGTTCTACCACCAGATCGGGATTGCCGACGCGCTCGTCGAGCGCGCGATCGAGTTCGCCGCCGTCAATCTCTGGGTCCTCGGCCGCAAGGCCGCACGCGTCGAGTTCGGGGCAATCGGCACGGGACTGAGTCCATATCCGAATTTGACGGTCTTCCCGCAGGACGAGCACGAACGCCTGCTGATCGAGCGGCTGTCCGCGGCGGGCGTCACGGTCGAGCGAGGCACGACGTTGGCCGGCTACGACGATTCCGCCGACCGTGTCCGCGCGCGCCTCACGCGCGCGGACGGGTCCACCGAGTCGTGCGAGGTGGGGTATCTCGCGGGGTGCGATGGCGCGCGGTCTACGGTCCGCGCGATGTTCGACACGACGTTCGCGGGCGGTACGTACGAACGGCTCTACTACGTCGCGGATGTCGAGGCCGACGGAGTGGTCACCAATGGCGATCTCCATCTGGCGCTCGACAACGCCGATTTCCTGGCCGTGTTCCCGATGAAGGGACTAGGCCACGTACGAGTCATTGGAACCGTATTGTCTGATGCGTCGGCGGACGGCACGCCGCTGACATGGGCCGATGTCAGCAAGAACATCGTCGAGCGGATGCAGCTCGACGTCAAGCAGGTCCACTGGTTCTCGACGTACCGCGTGCACCACCGGGTCGCGGGGCAATTCCGCCGCGGTCGCGCGTTCCTGCTCGGCGACGCGGCCCACGTCCACAGTCCGGTTGGCGGCCAGGGGATGAATACCGGCATCGGCGATGCGGTGAACCTCGCCTGGAAGCTCGCCGCGGTGCTGCAAGAGAGGGCGGACCCGCAACTGCTCGACAGCTATCAGCCCGAGCGCATCGCCTTCGCGCGACGGCTGGTCGAGACGACGGATCGGGCCTTCTCGTTGGTGACCAGCAATGGACCGATCGCGCGGTGGGTGCGGTTGCGCGTCGTGCCTCGCGTGCTGCCGCCGCTCGCGGCGCTCGTCTCCGTGCGGCGATTGATGTTCCGGACGATCTCGCAGATCTCGGTCCGATATCGCGCGAGCGCCCTGAGCATCGGTCTAGCCGGTCGCGTGCATGGCGGCGATCGGTTGCCGTGGGTCGCGCCGGACGGCGACACGCACACCACGGCTGACAACTTTGCCCCGCTGACGTCGATGGACTGGCAGCTGCACGTCTACGGTGATGCGACGCCCGGCATCTCCGCCACGTGCGCGGCGCGCGGCCTGGCGCTCCACCCGTTTCAGTGGCGGCCGCCGATGCAGCGGGCAGGGCTCCAACAAGGTGCCGTCTATCTCGTACGGCCCGACGGCTATGTGGCGTTGGCCGACGGTGCAGCGAGCCCCGCAACGTTGGAGCGGTATCTCGATGACCGAGGGCTTCGACTAGGCCAGACGGGCTGACTTGCGGGAGAACCGCAGGCCGGAGGTCGGCGGCGAGCCGGTACGATCGACGGGCGGCGCGTGGAGCTCGAGGGGACGGCCGCACCGTCTGTTTGCCCAAGCCGCGGGAAGGCCGCGGTCCCAGGATGTGGACTTGTCCGGAGCGACCACGGTCGTGCCTCACGCGTCCGATCCGCCGGGCCCGGGCGTGGCCCGTCGGCCTGGCCACCGAAGACGCGACGGGAGATATCTGGTCAGCGCCGGGCGGGGCGTGCACATTGAGGGCGGTAACACGGGTCGCTCACCGTCGGCCACGACTACCCAACACCGCCCCCGCGGCACGGATATGGGAACTAAGGATCCGCGGGTGGACGCATACATCGCGGACGCCCCTGATTTCGCCCGACCGATTCTGGCGCATCTGCGCCGCGTCGTGCACCGGGCATGCCCGGATGTCGAGGAGGCAATGAAATGGAGTTTTCCGAACTTCCTCTACAAAGGAATGTTCTGCAACATGGCGGCGTTCAAGCACCACTGCGCGTTTGGATTCTGGAATCATGCGCGGGTGCGACAGGCGGTCGCACCTCGCGTGCGCGCCGGCATGGGCCAGTTCGGCAAGCTCACGTCGGTCCGCGATCTCCCACCGGTCAACACGCTGGCCGGATACATTAAGACGGCGGCGGCTCTCAACGACGCCGGCGTCAAACGCACGCCCCGACCGAAGGCCAAGCCGACGCGCACCGTCGTCCCGGCCGACTTCAAAGCCGCGCTGCGAGTGAACGCGCGAGCGGCCGCGACGTTCGACGCCTTCAGTCCAAGCAACCGGCGGGAATACATCGAGTGGATCACCGAGGCCAAGCAACCGGATACGCGTCGCCGTCGCCTCGCCACGGCGATCGAGTGGATGTCGGCCGGCAAGTCGCGCAATTGGAAGTACCAGACGTGCTAGCGCGTCGTCGCGACGCGGCACCGAGGTGGGTTGGGTGATCCCGCCCGATCCGCGCGAACAGCTCCAAGCGGCGCTCGGTGCGCAATTCACCCTCGATCGGGTGCTCGGTCGCGGTGGAATGGCGACGGTCTACCTCGCGCACGACCCCAAGCTCGGACGCGACGTCGCCCTCAAGGTCTTGCACCCGGAGCTGTCGGCCACCCTCGGCCCCGAGCGGTTCCGGCGCGAGATCGCGCTCGCCGCCAAGCTCCAGCACCCGCACATCCTCGGGGTCTATGACTCCGGCGAGACGCCGACAGGGCAGCTCTGGTTCACGATGCCCTTTGTCGAGGGCGAGAGCCTCCGCGATCGCTTGCGCCGGGAACAGCAGTTGTCGGTCGAGGACACGCTGCGGATTGCGCGCGACGTGGCGGATGCGTTGGACTACGCGCACCGCGCCGGCTTCGTGCACCGGGATATCAAGCCGGAGAACATCCTCTTCTCCGAGGGACACGCGCTCCTGGCGGATTTCGGCGTCGCCCGCTCGATGGATCAGATCACGCCGCCCGGCGACACGCGCCGTCACAGCGGCGAGACGCTCACCCACACGGGATTCGCGGTGGGAACCCCGGCGTACATGAGTCCCGAGCAGGCGAGCGGCGAACGGGTTCTGGACGCGCGCACCGACGAATACGCGCTCGCGGCGGTCGTCTACGAGATGCTGGCGGGCGAGACGCCGTACGCGGCGGCATCCCCGCAGGCCATGATCGCGAAGATGATGGCCAGTCCACCACCGTCCGTGCGGATCGTGCGCCAGGATGTGCCCCCCGGAATCGATGCGGCGATTCGCAAGGCGCTCGCCGCGACGCCGGCCGCCCGCTACCCCGGCGCCGGCGCGTTTGTGACCGCGCTGGAGGCGGGTCTCGCCCGAGGGGCGACGGAACCCGCCCGTCTGATGCGGTGGGTGGCCATCGGCGCGGCGGCCATCCTCCTGGCCGCCGGCGCCGGCTACGCGTGGCATCTACGAAGCATCCGGGGGGCCGGTCCCATCATGCTCGCGGTGCTGCCCTTCGACAATGTCGGCGATTCGGCCAACGCGTATTTCGCGGAAGGCATCACCGATGAGATCCGAAGTAAGCTGACCGGGCTTACCGGGCTGCAGGTGATCGCGAGCGGCAGCTCCAACGAATATCGACATAGCACGAAAACCCAACAGGAAATCGGCCGCGAGCTGGGTGTCCATTACCTGCTCGTGGGTCGGGTGCGATGGGATCGCCACACGGGCCCCGGTGGTCAGCCCCGCGTGCGCGTCGATCCCGAGCTCGTGCGGGTCGATGGAAGCGAAACACCGACCAGCCGATGGCAGAAGTCGATCGACGCGCCGCTCGTCGATGTGTTCCAGGTCCAGACCGACATCGCGACCGCGGTCGCCGAGCAGCTCAGCCTGACGCTGGGCGCCGGGGAACGCGCCACGCTGGCCGAGCGCCCGACCCGCAACCTGGATGCCTACGACTCCTATCTCCAGGGTGCCGCGTACGACGAGCTGGGGAACAGCCCGAGCGCAAAGCATCAATCAGCCGCCAAGTACGCGGACGCCGTGCGACTCGACTCGATGTTCTCGCTGGCATGGGCCGCGCTCGCCTCCGCGCACATCAACATCTACGGAACAGGCGGGGCGTCGTCGGTGCAAGCCGATTCGGCCATGCAGGCCATCAAGCGTGCGCTGGCCATCAACCCCAAGCTGCCCGAGGCGCACGCGGCGCTCAGCTACTACTACTCGGTCGTCGACCACGACTTTGCCCGCGCGCGGGCCGAGGCGCACCAGGGGCAGACGGCCACCAATGCCCCCTTACTCGATCTGACAGCCTACGCAGAGGAACACCTCGGCCAATGGGACTCGGCCGTCACGCACCTACAGTCCGCGGTCCGGCTCGACCCCCGTGACGCCAGTATGCCCGGCGATCTCGGATTCGCGCTGCTGAATCTGCGGCGGTACGCGGAAGCACGGACGTCACTGGATCAGGCACTCGCGATCACGCCGGGTGATCTGACGTTCTTAAACTGGCGTGTGATGGCGTCACTCGGCGACGGCGACTCGGCGGGCGCGCAGCGCGTGCTCCACGCCGTGCCACCGAGCGTGGACCAGGCCTCACTCCTGAGCTATGTGGCGTCGGACCGCGGCAAGCAGTGGATCCTCGACGACAGCCAGCGGCGCCAGCTCATCGCGCTGCGCCCCGATGCGTTCGACGGAGGCCCGGCAAGCTGGGCGCTCACCCTCGCGGAAGCGTACGCCACCATGGGCGATATCCCGCGATCCCGGGCGTATGCCGACACCGCGCGTGTCGAGTACCAGGCCGCGGTGCAAGCCGCGCCCACCAATGCGGAGCCACTCGGCGAGCTCGGTTTGGCGCTCGCCTACCTCGGTCGCGGGCCGGAGGCTGCCCGCGCCGGGCTGCGTGCCGTCGCACTGCGCCCCCTGTCGAGCGATGCACGGGTGGGCGTTTTGCATCAACACGAGCTCGCCCGCATCTACGCGATCACGGGACAGTCCGAGCGCGCGCTCGACGCGCTCGATACGCTGCTCCACCACCCCGGCTACGTCTCGGGTGCATGGCTGCGGATCGACCCGACTTTCGCGGCCCTGCGCGGGAATCCACGCTTCGAACGCCTCACGAACGGTCATCGCCCCGACTCAGCGACCCGCTCCTCCGTTCGCTATCGGAGGACCGTCCCACTGCCATCCTTCGTCGCCGAAAAACGGCATCGCCGCCAGACGCGGCCGCTCGAGATCGGCGACCAGGAGCGCAATGCCGACCGTCCCGTGATACAAGCTGTCGGGGTTCGGAGGAGGGTCGGCGGCGCTGACACGCGCGGCGCGCGACGAGAGCGAGGCCGCGCGCCGGAACCACGCATGATCCTCGGTTGCCCGATACCGCACGAGCAACGCGTAGCCCATCCCCGCCAATCCACAACAGATGTTGGTGATGGAGTCGGAGGCATGCTCCCAGGTACTCCAGGCCGCGCGATCGGCTAGCTCGCCGAAGGTGGCGTCGCCGGTGAGGCGAGCGGCCAGCGTCCACAGGTGCACGAGCCCGGCGGTGCCATTGCACCAGCCAGGGAGATAGCTCCGCCGCTGCGCCAATTGCGGGTCGAGCGAATGTGGCCACCGCACGCCGCGCCCCCACGGCTCGCCATGCCCCGCCAGTTCCTGGAGCCGGCGGACGGTCTCCTCGGTGACCGGCCGCCGCTCAGCCCCGCACCAGCGCAGCATCGCGTACAGCGCCCCCGTCCAGCCATGCGCCGCGCCGGTCGCGGACAGGCTGACGCTGTCACGCATCGCTGGCTGCGCACGCGCCGCATCGTCGATCGCCCGCAACACGGCGGCGCCGTGCGTGCCCAATCGCGCGCGCGCGGTGGCGTGGACCGGGGCGAGCGCATCGAGCAGCAGCGCGCTCGCGATCAACACACCCGAATGACCGAGCATCAGATCGAGGTTCGCGCCGTCGGCGGGCACGACTGAGTGGCTGATGTATGCATCCACCGATTCCAACACCGTCTGGTGGTCGCCCGCCGCGTTGGCGATCAGCGCGCGGACACTGTGGACCCCCGCGATCGTGTGGTACGGGGTAGCCGCGGAATAAATCGCGCGCGTGAGCCCGCGCGATTCGTCGGAGAACGCGCGGGGGTCGTCCGCCGCCGCGATGGCCCGACTCGCCCACAGATCCGCCAGCGTCAGCATCTCCGCGTCGTCGCGGACGAGCGCGAGGCGGTAGAGGGCGTACGCGAGGCCGGCCGCGCCGTGCATGACCGACGCCACCGGTGCAGCCGACACGGGCGCCGGGGCGTCGCGGCATCCGTACCCCGCCCGCGTCAGCAGTCCGCCGAGGAGCATGCGCTGGGCGTCGTCCGGCGCGTATCGCGGATGGCGGCCGACGTCGTGGCGCCCATCGGGAGCCGCATCCGGGCCGGGCGCCGCGGTTGCGCCTTGGATCTCGCGCAGGCGAGCCGCAAATGCGGCGACCGATGGGAACCGGTCGCCGGGTGCCTTGCTCAACGCTCTGGCGAAGGTCTCTTCGACATCGGGCCAAGGCTCCACGCCCCGTGCCGCGAACGCGAGAACGGCGCCCTCGCGGACCGCGCGCAGGAACGCCCGCTGCTCGAGTTGGAAATCCTGATAGTGCTCGCCGGTGAACAGGACATACAGCAGCGCGGCGAGTGCAAACTGCTCCCCTGCCGCGGTTGCAGGAGGCGCCGCGAGGCCCGCGAGCGACGCATCGGCAAGCTCCGGCTCGAAATAGAACGCCACGCCGGCGCGAGGCACGTCGTCGCCATCGGTGCCGATCCGCCTCGCGAGCGCGAAGTCGAGCACCGTGACTCTCCCATCGCGATCCATCAGGACGTTGCGCGTATGGATGTCGCCGTGTACGACGCCCTGGGCGTGGAGTCGAGCGTAGCTATCGAGGAGCGCGATCCCGAGGCGGAGGAGCGCCGCGCGCCGCTCGTCGGACGGGAGTGTGCGCAATTCGACGGCCACGCTATCGATATTGGACCCGGCGCGCCAGTCGAGCACGAGAAACGGCGATTCGCCGATCGTGCCGCGCCCACGAAGCCGCGGGCTGACGCTGCCGTCGAGATGCTCGAGCACGTCCGCTTCATGCGCGATCCATTGCGCGTATGCGGACTCGGGAGGACAACGCGACGCTTTGAGCGCGTACCACTGTCCGGTGTCATCGGCGGCCTGCCACACTTCGGTGTCATCGAGCGCCTGCACGCGACGCACGATGGTCCAGTCCTCGACCCGCGCGCCGGCCGCGAGCCGAGACGCGGGGCCGTCGTCCGCCGGGTCGTCCTCGGAGACGAGCAACCGGTCGTCCACGAGTTGGGTGATGAGCGGCCACGCGTCCATCAGGAGCGACTCGGGGTCGGCGCCGGCGGTGTGGCTGTACTCGATCACGGCGTCGGCCACCGTGCGCGCAACGCGGAAGCACGATAGGAACGCCGCGGTGGATGCATCGACGACCCGCGAGATGTCTCGCGCGTGCGTGCGCGTGAGGATGAAATCGGTCTCGGTGTGCGTGAACTGCGCGCGCGTCCCCGGGGGGAGCGCATCGACGGGGATGAGCTCGACCGTGGTCGGCAGAAGGAGCCGGCCGGCGAGGATCACGCCGTGCCGTCCCGCCACACGGTGTCGGCCGGGATCCAGGTCTGGGGGTCGATCCGAAGCGCGGACGCGCGGCGGAGCGCAAATCGCACCGGGTCGGGGCGATCCGGGACGCCGGGTTGCCCCACGCGTCCCGCGATCAGCGCGGCCGCGAGCTGCATCGTGAGCCAGCTGCGCCAGCTTTCGGTGCCGGTCCCACCCGCCACGCCGACGTGCGCCGGCGGGTCGGCGGCCCACGAGAGCATACCGTCGGCCGTGATCGCGGCCGTGAACGGCACGCCCTGCGCGGGGGCGCCAGCCAGTGCATCGGTCAACGCCGCGGCGGCCGCGTAGAGCGCTTCGCGATGCCGAAAGTAGACCACGATCTTGTCCGGCCGCAGCAGGCCATAGTGGCCGGCCCCGACTTTGAATGCGAGGGCATCGTGCACGGTCGATGCGGCGACGGTCGCCGCAAACGCACCGCGCGTCGCCTCGGGCATGGGGCTCACGTACAGCTTGCACGTCCCGCGCGTCGCGTCGGTCGATGCCCAGCGCTCGGCCGCGCTCCAGCACAGCCACTCACCGTCCACACCGGATGCCGTGCACGTCCACTCGCGATCGAGGGTCGCGGCGACGCCGCGCGCGTCGAGTCCCAGGCGCGCCAGGTCGGTCGTGGGCAGCGCGGGCGCCGCGTTGCCCGGCGTCAGGGGGAGCCGGTTGTATCCGTACAAACGTCGCGCCAGCTCGGCCACGTCGTCGACGGGCAGCGCCGCGGCGTGCCGGAGCGCATCGATCGAGAGCCGCGCGACCAGCCCGCGCGGATGGATGTCATCTGGAGCGATGTCGGATCCGTCCACGGCGACGGCATCGATCACGTCGACCGCGGCGGCCCCCGATCGAAACGCGCCGGCGCACTCGATCTCCAACACGCCGTCGAGTACGAGTCCGGTGATCGTGTGCCACGCGTTCGGGCCCAACAATCGTCGCGCGTACTCGGGGATCGGCCCCGGTGTTCGGAGCGTGAGCAGCAGGAGCGCGCTCTCCCGATCGACGGCTCGTGCCGTGGCCGCCGTGGACGCGAGCGGCACGCCACCCACCGGGACGAGGATTCCGTAAAAGGACGGGTCGCGAGTCAGATCGGCCAGCCGGACCCGCAGGGCAGGGTCGAGTCGGTCGAACACGACCAATTCGAGACCCGGATTGAACCGAAAGGTGGCCGATTCCAACATCGACATCGGCGATGGCGCGCGGCGGTCGCGGATCGAGCGCCGCGACCGGCGCGCCAGTATACGGGCCTAGTCGCTACGCGGTGACCAGCGCCTCGTCCTCGACGGACTCGGATGCGATGGTGTCCCGGATCTGCTGGAGTACGAAATCCAGCTCTGCCTTCTTCGGTGGCTGCGACTTGCTCGGGCCAGGCCTGCACGTGGTTCCACCGTGCCGGCAGGTCGACGTCGGGTCGTCCGTGGGTGGCACGCACGTCGTGCCGCCCTTTCTGCACTCCGACGTGTCCGGCGGCGGCACCACGCATGTCGTGCCTTTGACGATGCAGTGCGTGTCGGCTCCCGGCGCTTTGCAGGTCGTGCCTTTGAGGCATTGCGTGGGTTGGTCGCCGCCAACCGCGCCGTCCGGGGTATCGCCTGTCACGCGGATCACCAGCTCGCTGATCTGGAACGGCATACGCAGCTCCTGAGTGTGAGAGCCCGACGGGCACCACGTCTCAACTAGCCTGACCGGGCGGGACGAATATCGTCCGGGATGGGCGGCCCCGCAACGGCGATCGGAGGTCCCGTCCGACATCTCAGGCAAACTGCCACTTGCGCAATAGCTTGAGCGAGGTTTCCTTCGTGGCCGTAGGACGTCTCATCCGGCTGGATGACGGCTCCTGTGGGCGGCTAGGACAGATGCACCCGTTGGGTATCAGGTGAATGGGGTTGTGCGAGGCACGTTGTCCGATTAATGGGGTGTCCAAGTGGAGGTGGCCAGAAAATAACGCTGGCATACTCAACCATAAGGACGTAGTTTGCCGGGTGTCGAGAGCGGGCGAACGAGCGTTTCCCGTGAACGGCGTAACTGAATCGTTGCGCTTCGACGCGCGGTACCCGGACCGGTCTACACAGAGGTAGACCGACGCTCTTAGGATTTCCGGCGTGGTCGCTCGCCCCTTGGGGCTGCGACAAAGGCAAAACCGGCGAAAGCCGGCGACGCAAAACTACGAGGCTAAAGTCCGCGCGCTCTCCTTGTGCGTACGCGGGCCATGCTAGTCGGGTCGCCGAACAGATACCGAAGGGAGACGACGACTATGTCCAAGGTCCAACTTTCCGGGCTCGCCCGGGGCCGACCAGCCCACGGATCCATCGCCTCCGTGGCTGTTGCTGTTGGTGCAAGTATCATGCTACTCGCGACCGCGTGCTCGGACTCAACAGCACCCGTCGCGGCTTTACACCCCATCGCAGCCGCGACCACCGGGCTGATCACCGTCGCGCCGACCGGTCTAGCGACCGCCGCCGGGACGATGCGTGCGCCGATGACGCTGGAGCAGGCTGTGGCGATGGCCCCAGCGGGATCGACGATCCAATTGCAGTCCGGCACCTATTTCACGGGCGGCCTGGTGATCACGCGGCCTCTCACGATTCGGTCCGCGCCAGGCGCCAACGCCAAGCTGACCGGCAGTGTGGCGATTCCAGCCGGGCAGTGGCAGGCGATGGGCAATACGTGGCGCACCCCATGGAGCGCGCACGGTATCCCGTCCGCATCCGCGGGGACCCCCCAGACTGCGGCCGCTGCAGCGGCAGCCGCGGTGAGTGCACGACCGACCACGACGCCCGCCGTCGCGCAAGAGGTGCAGAACGAGCAGGCGATCCTCGTACAGTCGCTGGGCGGCCCCGCGCAGCTTGCAGCCCACCAGCACATGGCGTTCGTCGATGGCCACTCGCTGCAACGGGTCGCGAGCCTCGGCGAAGTCAAGTCCGGCTCGTTCTTCGTGGACACCGTCGCCAAGTGGCTCTACATCGGGCAGAACCCCGGTGGCCACGATGTCGAAGCGTCCGCCGCGGCGGTCGGGATGCTGCTCTACACCTCCAACGTCCGCGTCAGCGGTATCACGCTCAGTCATTTCTCGCAGATCGGCCTGCGCATCCAGGGCTCCCACGTCCAAGTCGATCACGACACGTTCTCCTACAACGGGCAGATCGGTCTCGACGTCAATGCGGCGGCAGACGCGCTCGTAGAGAACAACGTCATGACGTTCAACGGGGAAGACGGCATGCTGGCGAACAATGCGTCCGGCGTCATCGTCCAGAACAACAACTTCAGTAGCAACAATACCGGCAACTACAGCATCATTGCGTCGGCGGCCGGGATCAAGGTCACGGGGATGACGAACTTCGTCTTTCGTGGGAATTGGGTCGCCGACAACAAGGCGATCGGGATGTGGATCGACGTGGCCTCCGTCAACTCGACGGTCGTGGACAACCAGGTCCTGCGGAACATCTCCTACGGGATCTACATCGAGCTCGGCAACGGCATCATCATCGCCGGCAACACGGTCCACAACAACGCGCGCGGCATCGGGGTCCACTTCACGTCCAACGCAAACGTCTACAACAACACGATGGTCGACAACGGGCTGAACCTCGACGCGAGCGCGTCGTACAACCGGGCGCCGTACGACCTGACGAATGCGGTCATCGTGAACAACATCATGTCGAACGCGACGACGGCCATCATGGAGAACCTGTACCGGTATAATGGCTGCAGTATCGCGATCTACAAGCAGGTGGATTACAACGCGTACTATCGGTCAGCCGGGAGCGTGGCCAAGACTGAGGTCAATTACTGCAATGATTTCTACACGACCATGACGGCCTTTCATGCCGGAAGGGGATACGAAGCACATGGTCTCGAGATCGACGGAGGAGCCGACCCGTTCTTCGTGAACGCTGGGCTCGAGAACTACCACCTCCACGCGGGCAGTGCCGCGATCGGCCGCGGTGAGCCGCTTCCCGCCAACATCGCCGCCGCACTCGGCTGGCGCGCCGGTGTCAAGGTGAGCTTGGGGTCGTTGCAGAACTAGTAGCGGTTGTTCCTCGAACAGCCGCCGGGTCTTCTACCCGGCGCAACGCGGGCCGGGTGCATTCCTCCATGCACCCGGCCCGCGCTGCGTTATCCAACACCCGTTGGACGCGCTGGCGACCCACTGAAACCACTGTCCAGCGCCCCGCGTACGAGACGGTGCGGCGATGCCTGGCGTAAACCCAATGGCCGCGTCGAACCGACTAACCGTCAGCTTGTGGCGCCAGGGCTCGCGTGGGTACAATCGACGGGCAGCGCACGCGTCCACACGCCCGCGTCCATCTGAAACAGGGAAAGTGCCACATGACGGGTCCCGGCACCACACGAGTCTCTCGAATGCGCGTGGCGACGAGCATCGTCGCCCTCGCGACGGCGTCCGCCGGGGCGGCGGCCCAGGACACGGCGCCTCCAGTCGCGGTCGCTCTGGCTTCGGACGTCGCGCCGCCGACCCCCGGCGCTGCGGGGTTCGAGGTGCCCGTGGAGTACCGAACGCTCCCCAATGGTCTCCGAGTCGTACTCTCGCGAGACACCACCGCACCGATCGTCACCGTGGCCGTCTACTACCACATCGGCTTCCGGGTCGAGCCACGCGATCGGACGGGTTTCGCCCACCTGTTCGAGCATCTCATGTTCCAGGGATCGCAGAACCTGGGCAAGATGCAGTTCATCAAGCTCGTGCAGTCGAACGGCGGCATCCTCAATGGATCGACGCGCTTCGACTTCACGAATTATTTCGAGATCGTCCCGGCCAACACGCTGGAGACGTTTCTCTGGGGGGAAGCCGACCGGATGCGAGGGCTCGCGCTGACGCAGGACAACCTCACAAACCAACAAGCGGTCGTGAAGAGTGAGGTGCGCGTGAATGTGCTGAATACGCCGTACGGTGGGTTCCCGTGGCTCGACATGCCACAGTACGCCAACACGAATTGGTACAATGCGCACAACTTCTACGGCGACCTGCACGACATCGACGCCGCGACGCTGAGCGATGCGGAGGCGTTCCACCACACGTACTACTCGCCCGGCAACGCGGTCGTGGTGGTGACCGGAGACTTCGACCGCACCAAGACGTGGGGGTGGATCGACAAGTACTTCGCGTCGATCCCGCATGTCCCATTGCCGAAGCGCCCCGACCTCACGGAGCCCCGCCAACTGAAGGCGATCCGGGCGACGAAGGACGACACGCTCGCCACGCGGCCCGCACTGGCGTTCGCGTATCACATGCCGCCACGCAACACGCCGGAATTCTTCGCCATGGGGCTGATCGAACAGATCCTCCTCCAAGGCCATGACAGTTGGCTCTATCAGGCGCTCGTCCAGCGCGCCGGTCTGACCGGTGATGTCACCGGCGGGATCAACCTGCTCGGCAACATGTTCGACTACGAAGGACCCATGCTCTGGACGGCCTCGCTCTATCACGATGCGGGCCACTCGCCGGACGAGATTCTCAGGGTCGCGGACGCGACGATCGACTCGTTGCGCTCCACTCCCGTCGATCCCGCCACGCTCGCTCGAGCGCTGGTCAAGGAGCGCGCAGCGCTCTACGCCATCCTCGGCGGCCAGTTCGGCTTCGGTCGCGCGGACCTCCTGGCGTCGTATGCGCTCTTCGACAACGATCCGGCGCGGATCAATTCGCTCGAGCGATCGTTCCGCGCCGTGACGCCGGCACTCATTCAGCGCACGGCACAGGAGTATCTGCGTCCCACGAACCAAACGCTCCTCACTGTCGTCCCCAAAGGGAAGGTCGCGAATGCGTCATCCGGTCAGTAAGCTCGTCGCGGTCGCGGCGCTTCCCGCGCTCCTCGCCTGGTCCGCCTCGGCGTTGTGGGCGCAGGCCGGCGGAGCCGGGACATCGCAGGGGACGCAGAGTCCCCCGGCCGCCGCCGCGCCCAAGGATTTCACGCTCCCCGCCAAACACGAGTTCGCGCTCCCGAACGGTCTACGGGTCACGCTCGTCCCCTACGGTCGCCTGCCCCTCGCGACGGTGTCGCTCGTGGTGCGGACGGGATCGATCGACGAGGGACCGCCCCAGGTGTGGCTCGCGAAGCTGATGGGTGATTTCCTGCAACAAGGGACCACCACGCGCTCCGCCGCCGAGGTCGCGCAAGCGGTCGCCGGGATGGGCGGCGACCTCGCGATCACGGTCGGCGATGATGAAAGCACGATCGGCGGCGCGGTACTCGGCGACTCCGCGGCGCCATTCGTTCGACTGGTCGCCGACATCATCGAGCATCCCAGCTTTCCGGACTCCCAGCTCCCGCGACTGAAGAACGATCGCCTCCGCGAGCTCGCGATCGCGCAGACGCGGCCGCAGGAGATCGCGCAGGAGCGGTTCGCGGCTCAGCTCTACCCGGACCATCCCTATGGCCGTCTCTTCCCCACCGAGGACGCGCTCAAGGGGTATACCGCGGCGCAGGTCCGCGACTTCTACGGCCACAATGTCAGTGCGGCGCGCGCCCACCTCTACGTCGTCGGGCAGTTCAGTGCTGGCGACGTCGAACGGGTCGTGCGCGAAGCCTTCGGCGACTGGGCCGCGGGCGCACCACCCACGGTCAATGTGCCGACGCCGCGCGCCGAGCGGACGGTCGTGTTGATCGACCGACCGGGAGCGGTGCAGTCCACGATCGCGCTCGGACTACCAGTACCGGATCCGAGTCAGCCCGATTGGGTCGGTCTCCAGGTGACCGACGCGCTGCTCGGTGGCTCGTTCGGATCGCGCATCACGAGCAATATCCGCGAGCAAAAGGGCTACACCTATTCACCGTTCAGCTTCATCGATACGAAGTATCGATCCGCGGTCTGGGCCGAAGGGGCGGATGTCACCACGAACGTGACCGGCGCATCACTGAAAGAGATCTTCGGCGAGATAGACCGCCTCCGGAGCGAAGCCCCCCCGGCCGACGAGGTCCGAGGTATCCAGAACTACCTGGCGGGCACGTTCGTCCTCCGTAGCTCGACCCAGGCCGGCCTGGCCCGCCAGTTCGGCTTCGTAGACCTGCACGGCCTAGGCGACGACTACCTCACCAGCTACGTGCGCCACGTCTACGCGCTCACCCCGGCCGACGTCCAACGCATAGCCCAGCAATACCTCGACCCCACCAAGATGGCCATCGTCGTCGCCGGCGACAAAAAAACAGTGGCCGACCAACTCGCCCCCTACGGCCGAGTGGTCCAATAGCTCGAGTTGCCCCGCCCAATCACCGCCCACGAGCGACCGTCCCGTCTGAAACTCCTCAGACTACCGCCCGTAGGGAGATCCAGGATGGCGCGCGGGTCAAACCATCGCCCGCGTCCGACTATCTCATCTGCTCTACCAATTGGAGAGTTGTCATGGTGCGGTGCCACGCGATGGTTGTCGGGGCGGTGATGGGCGTATTCACCGCGGGGTCTCTCATGGCGCAGAACCCGGTCGACGCGCCGACCTTTGATTGGACCGCGGTGGTGCCAGCAGGCGCGACGCTGCGGATCGCGGATGTGGACGGCGACATCCGCGTGACGCCGAGCTCCACGGATCATGTGCAGGTGCACGCGGAACGCACGCACGTGCGGTCGGGTGGTCGGGCATTGGTGTTCGAGGTCGTGCAATCCGGAAACGACGTTACCATCTGCGCGCGCCATCCCGGCGGTCGATGCGACGCCGACGGGGAGCACGGTGGCGGCTTTCGGATCGTGCAATTGGACCGCAGCCCCGCGGCCAACTTCACCGTGCAAGTGCCCGCCGGCGTCAAGCTCATCGCCAAGACCAGTGATGGGCGGGTCGATATCAAGGACGTCGGGGCCGATGTGGTGGCCAAGAGCGGCGATGGCGCCATCAACGTCGCCGGCGGCTCGGGCGCCGTCGATGCCCACTCCGGCGATGGGGATATCACGCTCGACGGGGTCAAAGGCGCGGTCACCGCGCACACGGGTGACGGTCATATTCGCGTCACCGCCGGGTCGGGACCATTGGGTTTGACGAGTGGCGATGGCGACGTCGAAGTCCACCTCGCAGCGCTCGGCGCTGGGCAAACCGTCAAAATCCACACGGGCGACGGCACGGTTACGATGTACCTGCCGTCGAGCTTCGTGGGCAACGTGGACGCCTCGACGGGTGACGGCTCGGTCGAGAGCGACTTCCCGATCGCGATGACGGGACGGCTCAACCCCCATCACCTCCAAGGCACCGTCGGGAGCGCCGCTGAGGGTGCCGCCAGCGTGAACATCTCGACGGGCGACGGTAACGTGCGTCTGAAGCGGAACTAGCAGAATCACACGACCCAGGCGCCCTCGAGTCGCAGCCCCCGCGACTCATCGGTGCCGTCCGTCGGTGCCGTCCGTCGGTGCCCGTCGTATCGACACGGAAGCCGCGCCGTCGAGGTGACTGCTCCCTCCCCAGGCGAGGGTCTCGCCGATTGAGACGGTAGTGCGAAGGCCCGCGCGGGGTACGATATTCGCGCCGTCGGTCGCGCCTACTTCCCCCTCCGAACCGGTCCCCGAGGCCACACGTGCCCGCCTACCACCCCCTCTTCATCTCGCTCCCACTCCTCGCGCTGGCGATCGGTAGTCATCAGTCGCCAGTCGCCAGTCGCCAATCGCCAATCGCCGCCGCTCCCGACGGCCTCCAAAGCAGCGACCTCTCGCGGCTTCGCGCGGTCGGACAGGTCGTGCTCTCCCCCGATGGCCGCAGTGTCGCGTACACCGTCATCATGCGCGACCGACCCGGACGAGCGTACTCGCAGATCTGGGTCATGGATGTCGCCTCGCGAAAGACGGCTCGGCTTGGCGACGAGAAGGCCGCAGCCTCCGGCCCTCGATGGTCGCCCGACAGCCACTGGCTGAGCTACGAGGGCGGCGATGGCCAGCAGTCCGGATTGTGGATCACGCACCCGGATGGATCGGACCCGACGTTTCTGGCGCCGATGAAAGGATCCAACTCTCCACTCCCCGGACAGGGAGAGGCGGTGACCTGGTCGCCGGACGGCAAGCAGATCGCGTTCGTGTCGTCGAGCCCGGGACCGGAGACGGCTGCCGCGACCGGCGACCCGGTCGTGATCACGCGCTATCTCTATCGCCCGACCGCGAGCGAAGGCTTCACCCACTTCAACGACAACCGCCGCCTCCACATCTACATCGTGGACGTCGGCACGAAGCAGGTGCGCCAGCTCACCATCGGGACGCGCGACGAGCATTCGATCGATTGGTCGCCCGATGGGACGGAGATCGCATATGTCGCGAACCCCGACCCGAACTCGGACGAGTTCTTCCACTACGATGTGTTCGCCGTCCGGGTCACGGACGGCACGGTCCGGCGGCTCACGGCGATCGAGAGCACGGAGTACGCGCCCGTCTGGTCTCCCAACGGCAAGTGGATCGCGTACGCGGGCACGAGACGCGGGGTCACGGACCGCGAGACGACGATGGAAGACACCCACGTGTGGATCATGGACAGCAAGGGCGAACACCGGCGCGAGGTCGGCGCGGTGCTGGACGCGCGGCAAGGCCATCCCCAGTGGTCGGCGGACGGCGGCGCGGTGTATTTCACCGCGCAGCAGCGCGGCAGTGTCCGCCTGGCGCGGCTCTCCGTGTCGCCGACCGGCGTCGTCGGTCAGCCACAGATCGTGGTGGCCGACCTCGGAAGCGTCGGCGGATTCTCGGCCGGCAAAGAGGGACGGCTCGCGTACGCGCTCAATACGACGACCGACCTCGCCGAGCTCTATCTCAAGGCAGGTGTGACCGCGCCACATCAGGCGACCGACCTCAACGCCGATATCCTCCACGGGAAAACGATCGCCCCCGTGGATTCGATCACGTTCGTGAGCAACGACAACAAGTACGAGGTGGAGGCGTTCCTGGTCAAACCGCTGGGTCTCGTCGAGCGACCCTCCGACAGCGGCGCGGCGACCAAGTATCCGTTGATCGTCGAGCTCCATGGCGGCCCACACGGGCAGAACGGGCCCGCGTTCAATTTCCAGGATCAGGTGTACGCGGCCCATGGATGGGCCACGCTGCACGTCAACTACCGCGGGTCATCGGGCTATGGTCAGAAATTCGCGGACGCTGTCTTTGCCGATCAGGACGGCAACGAAGGTCAGGACGTGCTCTACGCGGTGAGCGCCGCCGTGCGCCGGAACCCGTGGATCGACCGCGAGCGGATGGGGATCGAAGGGGTGAGCTACGGCGGCCAGCTCAGCGACTGGCTGATCACGCAGACCAATGAGTTCAAGGCGGCGGTGCCGATCGCCGGCATCAGCAATGTGATCAGCTACAACTACATCGACTACTACAACCAGTACGAGGAGATGGAATTCGGCCAGTTCCTGCATCAGGGCACGGCGATGGACGACGCGTGGAAGCGGTCGGCAATCCGTTATGTCGCGCAGGTGCATACGCCGACGATGCTGATGCACGGCGAAAACGATCCGGATGTCCCCATCGAGGAAGCGGAGCAATACTACGTCGCGCTCAAAGACGTCGGTGTGGACGTGGTGTTCGTGCGCTACCCACGCGAGGGACACGGCCTCGCTGAAACCGCCCACGTGATCGACGGCATCAACCGCAAGTTCGCATGGTACGAACAGCACTTCCCCCATGCAGGCGCGGAAGGCGTCACGAACGTCCAGCCGTAGAAGGCAGCGGTGAGCGGGTAGCGTTTACGGATCGGTGACGAACGGGTATCAAATGAGGCTGTCGTACGCGAGCGCGTCGTTGCGCGTGCGTGAGTCAACAGTCGTCAACCAACAGCTACGCCGAAGCCGCCGTAAACACCGGTGAGTCCATTCACCAATCGCCAATCGCCGAGGTGTCCATGCCCAGTCAGCGGCAGTCGCCACGTCTGACGTATGCAATACGAGTGTGTGCAGTGCTGATAGGGGTTGCCGTGTCCACGGGAACGAGCTGCCTCAGTCCCACGAACCCGACGACGCAAGTCGGTGCGATCGCGGGTGTCCTGTCGAGTAGCCAAGGTGGCGGCATCGCTGGCGCGACGGTCACCGCGACATCCGACAGCGGCGGCGAATACGTCGCGACGACGGCTGCGGGTGGCAGCTATCTCATTACCGGTGTGCCAGACGGTAGCGGTTCGATCTCGGTCGGCGCGCTGCCCGGTGGTTGTACGACGCCAACTTCGGTGAACTATACCGTGAGCAGCACCGACACGACGAGCATCTCGTTCTCGATCACCTGCAGTAACTAGCGCAGTAGCTAGCGTCGGGTCTTTCAGAGGCGACCGCGGCCGAACTCCTCCGGCCGGCGTCTTCATCAGCGCGTGTCAAGCGCGCGTGATACAGCCCTCGAACGAGTGATCAACACCTCGCTCGATGCAGGGCAAATTCGCCACGATAGGGCAAATGACGACATGACGGAAACGTCATTTGACTTGCCCTATCGGCGCCCGTACGATTGGCGCGCGTCGCACGTGGCGACGCGTGTGCGACACTACTCTGCACCGGGAGGACTTGATGCTCAGCCAACGGAGTTCGACACGTCTGACGTACGTGATGCGCGTGTGTGCCGTTCTGATGGGAGTCGCAGTATCGTCGGGAACAAGCTGCCTCAAGCCCTCGACGAGCCCCAAAGCACGAGTGGGGACGATCAGTGGCTCCGTGCTGAGCAGCCAGGGTCCCGGCATCGCCAGTGCTACCGTGACCGCGACGTCCGACAGCAACCAGGTGTTCACCGCGACCACGGATGCGAACGGCGCCTTTGACATCACCGGTGTCGCCGATGGATCCGGGTCGGTCTCGGTCAGCGGGCTCCCGTCTGGCTGTACCACGCCAACTCCGGTCAATTACGACATGACCGGTGCCGCCAACCTCACGGCGACCTTCGGCATCACCTGTACGACCACACCGTAACGCCGAAGTATCCATAAGACAGCGCTGGCCGGCGGTCTCGATCTGAGGTCGCCGGCCAGTGCGTTACGGAGTCCGCGTCCCGCCCGCTGGTGATCGTGTTGCGGCCAATCCTACACCGAAGTATCAGTGGGTGCCCGTCGTCGGCCCGGCTCGTAGTGCCTCCACTCCGCGCCGCAGATCCCCCATCTGATCCGCCATCAGGGTGGTATCGCCAACCACCACGATCGTGAGATCCCGGGGGTTGATGTAGCCCCCGACCACTCGCCGAATGTCGGCCGCGGTCACCGCCTGCATCCGCTGCATCTCGTCGCCCGTGCCCGCGCCCCGTGATGTCGCGACGTCCTCCGCCTCGAGTGCCTCGAGTCGCCCCGCGCGCGTCGCCCGCTCGACCATCGTGCGCCCGATCACGAAGCGCTGCGTGCCGGTGAGCTCGGAATCCGGCGGTGATTCGCTCCCCAGCCGCTGGATCTCTTTGATGATCTCCCGGAGCGCCGGCCACCCGACGGACGCCGCGACGTTCGTGATCTCAGCCCAAAACGCGACGCCCGATGGCGCGACGACGATCCGGCTGGTCGGACCGTACGCGTAGCCCTTCGCTTCTCGGATGTTAACCGTGATGCGCGAGACCAAGCTCCCACCCAGCATGGCGTCCGCGATGCGCAGCCTCACGAAGTCGGTGTCCGCCGGTCCCGGCACCCGGGCGCCCACGACGAGCGCAACCTGCTTCGCACCCGGCTGGTGCACGATCGCCAGCGCCGGAGCCGCGGCGCTCGCGGACCCCGACTGCGTGTCGCCGCCAGCGCCGCGCGGCCACGTGCCAAACGCCCGGGCCACCGCGCGCTCGACCGCGGTCCGGTCGAAACGGCCCACGACATAGACCTTCGTGTGCGGCGCGGTCACGCGTGCGCGGTAGAACGTGCGCACGTCCGCCGCCGTGTACTGCGCGACCCGGCCGGGCGCGGTACAGGGACGCCCGAACGCGCCGTGGGGGAAGAGCGCGGTCTGAAACGCCTCCACCGCCGCCGCGCTGATGTCCGTGCGGCCGCGCGGGCCGCGATCGGTCGCGGCGTGCGTCGCCAGACTGGTCGTCGCGCTGTCGAGTCGCGGGTCGCGCACGATGTGCCCGAGCAGCTCGACAGCCGGTACCGCGTAAGGACTCAGGACTTCGAGGGTGAGGTCGATCCCCTCGGGCCGCGTCGATGCGCCAAGTGCTCCGCCCATGTGCGCGATGGAATCGGTCAGCCCCGCCCCGGTCAGTGTGGCGTCGCCATGTCGAAAGACGTCCGCCAGCACACGCGTCAACCGACATTCATCGGCGTCCTCGGCTCCGGTCTCGATGACGACCTGTATCAAGGCCTTCGGCGCGTGGCCGTTCGCGAGTGTCGTGACCCGCACACCATTGGCTAGCTGCGTGCGCGTGGGAGCTGGCCCCGAGCTCGGCACCAGCGTGCCGACTGTGGGCCGCGGCGGCGCACCGGTCTTCTGCCCCCGACCCACCGCCGGCCACAGCAGCCCGACCGATGCGACAACGAACGCCGCGCCCGCGGCTCGCGCGACCATCATGGCGCCGTCCCGGCGGTGACTGTCGCGGGCCGGCGGACATAGACGGCGCGCTGGGTGGTGCCGAGGTAGTCGCGCGCAGCCGCCATGATATCGGTGGGCGTGACAGCGGCGAACGCGGCTTCTACGCCATTGATCTCAGTGGGCCGGTCGTCGAACAGCGCGAGCGACGCAAGCAGGTCGGCGCGCCCGAACCCGCTCCCGTCGTCGAGCATGTCGTAGAAGGAGGACCGGGCCTTCTGCTGCGCGAGGCGCAGCGCCTCGCGGCTCACCGGCTGCCTGCGCAGCCGGTCGATCGATGCCTCGATGGAATCCACGATCGCCGCCTGGCGATCGAGTTGGTCGAAGCTGACGCACACCATCCACAACATCGAGCCCTGATATGTGAAGATGTTGCCGAGCGGGTTCGCGCCGCCGTAGACGGACGTGGCGAGGCTGGCGTCCCGCACGAGCGCGCGGGGGATCCAGCTGTCCTCGCCCTGGAGCACCAGTTGGTCGATGACGGCCATGGCGTAGAACGCCCGACTGTTGCGCGGCGGCATGTGATAGGCGACCGCGAGCACCGGATGTGTGGCCAGCGAGTCCACGCGCTCCCCGCGCCGTTCGGCCGTCTGCCGAGGCTCGGTGGCATCGGGCGGCCCGACGCGCGCGCCCCGCGGGATGCGGCCGAAGTAGGTCTGGATCCACTGGCGCGCGTCCGACGGCCGGAAGTTGCCGGAGAGGACGAGCACGGCGTTGTTCGGGACGTAATAGGTCTGGTGGAACCGTCGCACTTCGTCCAATGTCGCGGAGTCGAGTTGCGCGGGCAGCCCGCGGAAGTTGTGCGCGTTCTGCCAGTTGCGGTTGGCGACCTGCGGCACGTCGAGCCACGGAAACCCGCCGTCCGCGCGATTGAGATACGAGAGTCGGACTTCACTCTTCACGATCTCTTTCTGGCGATGGAGCGCGGAGTCATCGATGACCAGTCCGCCCATCCGGTCCGCTTCGGCCCACAGCATGAGCTGCAGTGCGGCCGAGGGCACGATTTCCCAATAGTCGGTGAAGTCGAACCGGGTGTTCCCGTTGAGTGTCCCACCGTTGGTCGAGATCAGATGGATGAGCTCTCCCGGCCCGAGGTGCGTCGAGCCCTCGAACATCAGATGCTCGAAGAGGTGCGCGAATCCCTCCTGGCCCGGCCCCTCCATCCGGTGGCCGACGTTGTAGTAGACCGCGACGACGACGATCCCGGTGGATGTGTCGGGCGCCAGCACGACTTTGAGGCCGTTCGCCAGATGCGAGTACTCGATCGGGATCGCGGGGTAATGCACCGCCGCCGCCGCCGATGTCGCGCGCTGGCCCGCCGCGCCGACTGCCGTCACCGGGAGCAGCACCGCGAGCAGCAGCGCGAGCACGCTCGCACTCCGCCTCACCTGTACGCGCCACGATGTGACGTATACACCAGAGCGGCCCGCGCACCCAAGCTCGCCGCCGCGCCCCCCCCATGTGTCGTTTCGATGCATCGCCCGAGTGGATGCCTGCAGTTGCCTGATTGGACCCTCGGGCCGACCGCTCAGTTGCACGCGTCGCTCGCCAAACTGATGTCCGCCTTTGCACGCGGCTGTGCGGTGAGGCCGGTCACCACCCCCCGACGCCCAATCGCCAATCGCTACCGCTGACGCGCGGCTGCGATGCGGGTCCGAGGCGGGGCGGCGGGTTGGCGGCGGGCCTTCGTTGGCGGCGCCATAGCGGTCGTCAGTTGCGACGTGCCATGTCCATAGTTGGCCTCGACGGCCAAACGTGCGCCATCGGGGTCGCCAGCACGGACGCACCGGATGATCGCCTCATGTTCCGCGACCGTCGCCGAGATGCGCTTGGGCAGCACGTTGGCGTAGAGTTGGTTGTACCGTTCGGCCTGTGGTTTGACCACCTCGAGCAGTGCCAGCAGCCGCGGTCCGGCCGCGGCGTGGGTGCAGGCGTGATGAAAGGCGGCGTCGAGGTCGTGGAGCCGGTCGCGGCTGGGGTCGGGCCCGTCGCCCAGAATCCGCATCGCGTCGTTGAGCGCCACCAGCTCTCCCGCGAGGTCGAGCCGGAGGTGCGTGGGCAGCCGCGCCGCCGCCGCCGCGGCGAACCCCTCGAGGAGGCCGGCGAGCGAGCAGAGTTCTTCCGCATCGGCCTGGGTGAGCGGCGCAACCATCGGGCGCGCGTGGCGGAACCCGGCCGGCGTGACCACGTATCCTTCTTGCTGGAGTCGCTGGATCGCGTCGCGGACCGGCGTGCGGCTGACGCGGAATCTGACCGCCAGTTGGTCTTCGACGAGTCGAGCGCCCGGTGCGAGCCGTCCGTAGATGATCGCGTCTCGAAGGGCTCGATAGACGCGCATCCCTTCGGCGCGGCGGGCCGAGGGCGCACGGCGGCGCGATGGATCAGTCTTTGGGGTACCGGGGGGAACGGTCGAGTCGGACGTGCGCCGGGTACGCGGGCGCGCGGACATGGGGATGGTCACGGCGTGCCAGCCGGGGAGCCAGCCTGTGTGCGAGCCAACGAGCTAACGAGGGTGTCAGCCAGCGTGCCGTCCCGCCACCAGCAGCCGATTGCCATGCGAGCAATGGTAGCGCGTAAGCCAGTCTTCCGGCAAGCCAATATCGACGCCGGTCGATCCCCCGGGCCAGCGGTGTATAGTCCCAACAACTGTCATGCACCAATCGTATAGGTACCGCATGCACCGGAACTGGCACCGAGTCGAGACTTGCACCATCGCGCTGGCGCTGGCGGGCTGGCTGATCCTCAGCGGGACGGCGCACGCGCAGGTCGGGTCCACTACGGACATCGTGACCGGTAAGGTGACCGGGCCGCCGCCGGGTCGGGACGCCATCTCCGGTGCGACGGTCACCGTGACGTCGATCGACACCCACATCAGCCGGTCGCGGAACACGAATAGCGATGGGCGCTACACCGTCGTGTTTCCGGACGGTGGTGGCCAGTACCGGGTCGAGGTGAAGTACATCGGGTACGCGCCGGCAGACTTGCTGTTGTCGCGGCAGGCGGATGAGGACCGTCTGGTGGCAAATGTCGAGCTCTCGACGTCGGTCCACCAGCTGGAGACCGTGACCACGCGGGGACGGCAGCCCACGGGGGCGGCGGCCGCCAACGCGGGGGGGACCGGCCTGACGCTCACACCGTCGCAGATCGAGCGGCTGCCGATCGACGGGAGCGACCTCGCGACGATCGCGACGCTGTCGCCGGGCGTCGTGGGCCTGTCGGCCACGGATACGACGGCCACCGCCTTCTCGGTGGCTGGACAGCGACAATCGCTCAACTCGACGACCGTGGACGGGCTGTCGTTCGCCGGCACGGCCGTTCCCACGGAGGCGGTGCGCAACATCCGCGTCGTCACCAACAGCTACGACGTCTCGCGCGGCCAGTTCACGGGCGGCCAGATCGCGACCACGACACGCGGCGGGACCAACGATGCGGCCGGGTCGTTCGGGCTGACGGCGCGCAACTCGAATTTCGCGTTTGGCACACAGGGGCCCCCCGCGTTCGGTCAGCTGCGGGACCAACTGCAACTGAGCGGCGGCTTCGGCGGCCCGATCGTCCGCGACAAGCTGTTCACGTTCACGGCGGTCCAGGTCAACCGCCGGTCGGATGACTTGATCTCGTTGCTCAATGCGAGTCCGAACACGCTGGGCCCGCTCGGGATCTCCCGCGACACGGCCGACCAATTCGCCAACAAGGTGCGGCAGCTCGGTGTCCCGGTCACAGGGTCGAATGTGCCGTCGTCGCGCGGGTTGACATCGGTCGTCGGGTTCCAGCGCTTCGACTACCTCCTCTCGGACGATGAGACGCTGACGTTGCGCGGCGACTACCGCGCGACGGCACAGGAGGGGAGCCGCGTGTCGGTCTTCTCCCTCCCGACCGTGGGGACCGCGACGTCGAACGCGGGCGGCGGGTTGTTTCTCGGGCTGACGTCACACCTCGGCGACGCCACGATCAACGATTTCCGCGTGTACGCGGCGCATTCGCAGACGACTCTGGCGCCGTATCTGGCGCTACCCGCCGGTCGGGTGACGGTGATCCCGGAAGTGGCGGACACCGACGAGGCGCAGCCACTAGGGTTCGGCGTGTCGTCGCTCGCGTTTGGCGGGAGCCCCGCGGCGCCGCAGCGGACGTTCAACGACTACGTCGAGTCCACGAACGAGATCTCCATCCTGCCGGGCGACGGCGCGCATCGCATCAAGCTCGGTGCGTTGATCAACATCGCGCGGTTCGGGCAGAACATCACGCCCAATCAGCAAGGCGTCTTCACCTACAACTCGCTCTCCGCATTCGAGGCAGACTCGCCGTCCACCTTCACCCGAAATTTCAACGTCCAGAACACGGAAGCCCACGCCATCAACGGCGCCGTCTACCTCGGCGATGCCTGGCGCACCGGCCAGCTCCAGGTGACCTATGGCGCGCGCCTCGAGGGCTCGGTGTACAGCGGGGCTCCGGCATACGATCCGACCATCGACTCGCTGTTCCACCGGAAGACCAACGATTGGCCCTCGGAGATCCACGCCAGCCCGCGCATCGGCTTCACGTATATCCTGAACGGTGCGAATGGACCCGGTGGTGGCGGGGGTCGAGGGGGCGGCGGAGGAGGAGGGGGTGG
>Ga0182024_10000235_pt1 | contig 136345 bp, 96 predicted proteins | sample P32metaG_FD_120480 | JGI IMG/M metagenome (GOLD analysis project Ga0182024, IMG submission 120480) | Permafrost microbial communities from Stordalen Mire, Sweden - P3-2 metaG (Illumina Assembly) | ecosystem: Environmental > Terrestrial > Soil > Wetlands > Permafrost | place: Sweden: Stordalen... | reverse complement strand
GAAAACGAATACAAACAAAAATCAGATCAAGGCTCAGAGCCGTCCCGAACAGTTGAGCACGAGCACGGGAAACCGACCAAAAATCAATCTGGAATTGCGCCGGGCAAACCGCCAGTTGGAAACCGAAAAGTTGCTGGCTTTGCTCCGCAGTGAGACGCCGAACTTTTTTGACATTGCCGAAGTGGTTGGCAAATGGGTTTGGATTCAGTTTAGCGACAAGCAACCGCCGACCGTTACCCGCATTTTGGCCGAGCTTGGCTTTCATTGGAACAACACCCGGCAGGCATGGCAGCACCCTTGCGGCACGATACCCGACGAACGGGCGACCTATGACCCCCGCAAGCGTTACGGCAGCTATTTCGCCGCCGACCAGAAACCCGCCTAACCGGAGACACCGCCATGAATACTACCGAATCTTTTCCGGGTTTTGAATCGCTGGTGAAACCGTTCAAGTTTGCCGCCAGCCCGTATGAATATAAAGTGACCAGCTTGCGCGAATGTCCGACCCCGGACGCAATGCAGCATTGCGAGACACCGGAGAAAGCCGCCGATTATTGGCGGATGCACATTGCCACGCATCCGCATTTTAACCCGGATTGTGAATGTTTGGCCGTGTTGCTTTTGAACACGCGCCGCAAAGTCAAAGGGCATCAAATCGTTTCCATCGGCACGATGGACACAATTTTAGTCCATCCCCGCGAAGTGTTCCGGCTGGCCATAGTAACCGCCGCCAGCGCCGTGATTGTCATGCACAACCACCCGTCAGGCGAAAGCGCCCCGTCAGAGGCAGACATCAAAGTGACCCGCGACCTCATCCGCGCTGGACAGCTTCTGAAAATGGAATTGCTAGACCATGTGGTAATCGGCAACGGCAATTTTTCATCACTTCGCGCTCTTGGTTATTTTTACCAGTAGCCGCCAACTGTCAGTGAAAGTGTCAGTGAAAGCACCGAAAAGTTGGCTAAAATAGTGACGAGTTAGAGCGAATTTGCATTGAGTTATCAATGGTTTTCGCTAGTTTATTGAAATCTGATTTAGATATACAGACCGTGTCCATCCAGGGGCCGACGGGGATTTTACCCTTTACGATGACGACGGCCACAGCCTGGGCTATCGAGACGGCTTGGATCCGAGCACAATCTGGATTCATTTCCATTGGAACGACAAAGAGAAGGAATTGACCATGGAACCGGACGTGCGAATGAAAAGATGGCCCGGCGGCGCAAGGGACTATTCGGTAGAACTGGCCGGCCCCAACTCCCATCCCAAAACCGTTCAATTTATAGGGAATAGCATGGATGTGAAATTATAAAGCGCGATTGGGCATCTTTGCACAAAGAGGGTGTATGACCAATCCTAGACAATATCGCCGCGTCCTCCAAAAATGAGCGGATACAGACCGGATGCTTGTTGTCTGTTGCCTAGGTTCCGCCATGAAAATGATGCTGTTGTGTGGGTCGGTGATCTGGTTTCTGTTGGCTGTCGAAAGCTCGCAAGCCCAGGTGACCTACGCGGACAATTTCACCACTTCGGCCAATTATCTGACCACCGGCGTGGCGGGAACGATTTGGGATGGCGTCTATTTCGGCAGCGGCGAATTTGACAACACCTCGGGCGGAGAGGCATCCACAGTGCAATGCGATGCCAACATTTCCGCTGCCGGCGCGCTGACGCTCCAGACTACAGGCACTGGATGGGAAGGGACGGATGACGACGGATTTTTCCTTTTCAAGATCGTCCCGGGTGATTTTTCAGTGGTGGTCGAAGTGAATACACCGTTTAACAATGCAGCTTACAATACGGCTGGGTTGCAGGTGCGGGCATTTGCGTCCAACGGAAATGCCTATGGCGGCTCGGAAAACTTTATCTCCTGGACTCGCTTTGACGAATACAATTTTGCAAATTACCTTCGCAATAACGTGGACGGCGGGGTGGCGCAAATCAATCCCGGAGATTATCCCAACGGCGCCTACTGGTTGCGGATAGACCGGGTCCAGGGCACCAACTTCAACTTTTACCAGCGCACTAATGCCGCGTCGCCATGGAAGTTGAAGACGTTTCCGGCTCCCGTCAGCGGGACGACCTTGACGCGGGCGGATTTTGCGGGATTGCCGCTGCAGGTTGGCATTATGCATGCCACGTTTGCCGGGCAATTGGGGGTGTCTTTCAGCCATTTCAGCATTACCGAGTCGAACGCAACTTTCGCGGCCACGCCTTCGCCGGCGTCGAATCTCGTCATGGCCACCAATGCCGATGAAACCGTGTCGTTGTCCTGGACGCCAGGGCCTGCGAGCGCGGGAAGTGCGGTGGCATTGTGGACCAGCACGAACCTAGTGAAAGAGATTCCGGCCGATGGCTTCACTTACACGGGAAACGCTAGCTATGGAGCGGGCAGCGCGCTGCCGGGGGCGACTTACTTTATGGTCTATGTGGGGACGAACAGCAGCGTTATTGTCAGCAATGTGCTGCCAGGGACAACATATTACGCGAGCGTGTGCTCTTATGCGGGTTCGGGGACGAATACGAGCTATAGTCATGCTCCCGCCTCGGCCTCGCTGAGTATTCCTCCGCGGAGTGTGTCGGGCGCGATCGTTCTTAGCAATGGGGACGTCCATGTCAACTTTACGGCCAATCCTGGACAGTGGTACTGGCTGCAATACTCCGACTCACTTAGCCCGGCGAATTGGCAGAATGTCGGCCTGCTTCCGACCATCGCCACAAATCTAATTATGACCCTTGTGCATCAAGGCGGGGCCGGAGCAAGCCAGCGGTTTTATCGTCTCGTGCAAATGGAACCAGAGTTTGGCGTGCAAACCGGCGACGGCACTATTACGAGCCTGGTGCGAAACAACGATGCGACGAATACGGAATACCTTTCGGGCTCGCTCGGTGCGGTGATGCTCAATTACGGAGTCGACGGCACCAATTGGTCAACAGCTTACACTTCTCCCTTAAGCGGGACGACGGCGACTTATTCCACCAGCCCGGACGGCACGATCCAAAGAGCCCATTATCAAATGACGAGCGGCTTGAGCGGCCCGCTGGTGATGGAATCGGATTTCGCCATGCAGCAAGCTTACTTCACCTGGACGTTGGGCTTTAGCAACCTCGGCCCTAGGCCGGTGATTGTCGGGGATATCGCGGTGCAGTTTCCCATGAACACGGCGACCCCTCAATACACCAGCAGCGTTTTCAAACACAGTGTCATCTCCGGCAACGGTTCCTTCATTTTTTGGATGCGCAACAATAGCGTCGGCCCTTATCTCCTGATGACCCCGGACAGCGGCGCCAGCTTCGAATACTGGGACACCCTGGGCAATGCTGGCGGCGACGGCTATGAGGCCTACATACATTCCGGCGTGGCCGGTCCATTGGCCGAAGCGCAGTATCCTGCGGTCACCAACAGCAATGCCCGTTGGCGGCTGCCCAACACCAGCCTGACGCTTGCGCCCGGCGCTTCCACCAATTACACGCTCAAATTCCAGTGGGTCAACGACTACGAGGGCGTTCGCCAAGCGTTAATCAATGAAGGGAAGGTGGACGTGCATGTCGTGCCAGGCATGACGTTGCCGACGAATCTTTTTGCGGAAATCGCGCTCGACACCACGCAGCAAATCTCCTCCATTACGCCGGAGTTTCCGGAGGCGACTCAGCTTGAATCGGTTGGAACCAACGGCGCTTATCAACTCTACAAGGTCCAATTCTCTCAATTGGGGGAAAACATGCTGACGATCAAATTTGGCCTCAATCAAACCATGTACCTGGAATTTTTTGTGACTGAGCCGATTGAGACGCTCTTTAAAAAGCGGGCCTCATTCCTGGTGAGCCACCAACAGTGGGAGGGCATCACCAATTGGTTTGACGGGCTTTTCGCCGACTGGAACGAAAATGATCAAGTGCAGAACAGCCCCAGCAATTACGACACGATTTCAGGCTTCGTGATTTACGAGGTGGCCAGCGATGACGCCGGAGAATCGCGGCCCGCCTACATGGGTGAGAAGGAGTCTGTTTACCCAGTGCAAAGCGAAGTGTCAGCGCTGGACCTTTACATCACCAATTTTGTCTGGCCGCCGGGACCGACAGGCGGATTGCAGCGGAAAACAAATGAAACTTACTCTTATGGCGTCTATGGCATTGACAATTGGGAACAATTGCGCGCGTCCGACACGCTGAGTTTGGGGCGCGCTTACGATTATCCGCATATTGTTGACATGTGGCTGAGCATGTACCGGGTGGCCAAGTACAATCCCCAAATCACCACTGCATGGGCGGCTACGAATTATCTGGAAGCCGCCTGGGGCACCGCTTTGGCCCTTTACACGGTGGCGGGCGCGGGGCCTTCCACTCCGGGCCTGATGAGCGAGGTGGTGTTTCCGGATTTGCTGGACGCCCTGCAAAATGAGGGCATGACAAATCAGGCGGCTCAACTGCGCCCCTACTGGGAATCCAAGGTTGCCTTCTACGCCACCGGCAATCCCAACCTGTTCGGATCCGAATACGGCTTCGACTCTACTGGGTTTGAAGCGACGGAGGCGTTCGCGAAATACGCCCTGTTGCACGCCGGTTCGGACGCCACCATGGGTTCGGCCAATCCCTCGCTCTTTCGCCAGCAGGCCAGTCATTTCATGTACACCGAGGTGACCGCCAATATGTTTGACCGCGGTTTTCTGGAAACCGCCTACTATCATTATGGCAGCGATTTTCGCGCCGGCGGCAGCGACAACTTCTGCCTGTCTTACATGACGCAAATGGGAGGGTGGGGCCTGCTGGATTACGCCTTGAACTATGCCACGAATTTCCCGGACTATCTCCGCCTGGGCTACGGTTCCTTCCTGGCCGGATGGGGCATCATGAACACCGGCACGCCCGCCTCCGATTATGGTTTCTGGTATCACGGTCCCAACAATGACGGCGCTTGCGGCGGGGGCTACGAACCTCAAGCCTACTTTGACACCTGGCTGGGGCAGCCCACCCATCGCGGTCCCTGGTATTACTCCGCCGAACAAAACCTCGGCTTCTGCGGCGCGGTGCGCTCCGCGGCGACCATCGTGGCGGATGACCCGATTTTTGGACGGTTTTGCTTTGGAGGCTCCATCCAGACTAATGCGAGCGCCATGAATATCGTGCCATTAGATGGCATCCGCCGGCGCTTCCATGCGTTGCTCACCGACGGCACACTGCACGTCATGCTGGACGCCGACCGGTTCGCCTCCAACCAGGCGATCGTCTTGAATACCGACCTCTCGGGAATTACCTTTCAAATCGAAAGCGATAATCCCGGCGCGCACGTTGTGCCATTGCATCTTTCAGCTTCGGTGGCCGAATCCTACACGATCATGGCCAACGCGGTTGAAGTGGCGTCGGGCGCGCTGCTGGCCGGGCAGGACACCATCATTCAGTTACCGGTCCAGGCCAATGCCAATCTTACGCCGGAGACGTTTAGCATTTCGTATTAAAACATGAAGATAAATTACACGGCTTCATTTCTGATGTTGGCCACCGTCCTTTGGTCCGGCTGCGCGACCCGCACGAATGTCACTCTTGAGTCGACGCTGCCGGTCACGCCACCGCCAGAATCGTTTTTTAAAGGCTTCCCAGAACGCGACCGCGACGCAGCCCGGCAGTTTTATAAAAAGTATCTTGACCTAAGGGGCGTGTCGGTCGCCGCTGCCGGAGAAGTATCCGACGCCGCCTTGCAACGCACTTACTTTATCGTCAGCCACATGCTGGCGGGGCGCCCGGACGTGCTGCACGCCATGGCGACCAACGGCACACGCTTGATCATCATTGGAAAAGACCAACTTTATAGCGACATGCCGGAATATCGGCGCGCGCAAAACAAGGCTTACCTGGACGAGCGCGTCCGTGGAACCGGCGGCTTTCGCGTCACCAGTTTTGGGGAGGAGAATCTGCTCAATCTCCTCGTAGATCGCTATGACGACGAAAGCATCAGCGTGCATGAATTCTGCCACACCATCGACTCCGCGATTGGCTCGATCGATCCCTCTTGGCGAGGCCGATTGCGCAAAACTTTTCGAGACGCGGTGGACAAGGGTCTTTGGAAGAACGCCTACGCCGGATCCAATCCCGCCGAGTATTGGGCTGAAATCTGCCAGGCCTACTTCGATTGCTCTCGCGTCAATAATTGGAACCACGCAGCCATCGCCAGCCGCGAGCAATTGAAAATCTATGATCCGGAAGGCTACGAACTGATCAAAACCACGTTTAATTTCTCGCCCGAAAATGACTGGCGCTACGTTCCCTACCAACTGCAACCGTCCATCATCGCCCCGCCCGCGAAATTTGGAATCGATCCTTACTACACAAAATTCACCTGGGCGCGCGAATTTACGGTCGTGGGGTCCGACAAGGTGAGCGACGAAGCCTTGCTTAAAGCGAATGACACTATTCGTAAAATGTTCGCCTACCGTCACGACATTTTAAAAGCGCTGATTGCCGACGGTGTGAAGCTCGTCGTTCTGGGCGATGATGAGCCGCTCGGGGATTTGCCGGATTACAAGAAAGCTTCCGATCAGACCAACTGGGACACTACGGTCCGGATGCACGATTACGCCGCCGCCAGCAAGACGCTGGTCGTGCCTGCGCAAAACGTCCTCGGAACCGCCGACGATCCGTTTCAAGGCAAGAGCATGGTGATCCGCGAGATGGCCAAGGCGCTTTACTATGTGACGGGGTTGCGTCCCAAGGACACCAATTGGGACAATCGCGGTCGGGACGTCCAACAGTATGAAATGCGTGTCAAACGATTGGACGAACGGTTTGATCACCGGCTCCAGGAGATTTACACCAACACCGTGGCCAAAGGGATGTGGAAGGGCACACCCGCCGTTCACGACCGTGTCGAATTTTGGGCGGAAGGCGTTTTGGCCTACTTTGACGCCGCCGGCGCCGGCGATCCGCCCAACGACCAACCGCATCCAATGATCACTCGGGAACAACTTAAAAACTACGATCCCGACTTATACGCGCTGGTGGAAGAAACCATGGCCTACAATGGCCACGAAGACTGGCGTTACGACGTTCACGCCCCTTATGTTCGCAGCACTGAGATGGTGTTGCACACGACCAAACACCCGGCCCACTAATCTGATCTCAATCTATGAATAATTCCGCCAATCAAGTTCTCTTCATCCGCACTTCGTCCAACCTAAATGTCCCGTCCACGCTTTCGCGCACCGTTGGCGCGGCCGGGCTGGCCTTGCTGATTGGGTTGGCCGCTGCCTGGGCTGCGCCGGAGCCTTCCGCCAATACCGGCACGTTGCAGACAGCCGGCGAATTGGTCGTTGCCTTGGATGCGCGCGACCCAAGCGCCGGCACAACGAATTGGATCAACAATGGCACGATGGGCAATTTCACCCGCATTGGCGCGCCAAAAGTGGCGACGGCCGGCGGCCAGCCTGCCGTGCAATTTAATGGCAAGAGCGACGCCTATCGCAGTGAGAAGCCGACGCCGGGCGCCATCACCGGCGCGCATGCCCGCTCCATCGAAGTGTGGGTCAACAATCCATCTTTCGACTCGACTGAGGAGTGCATGGTGGCGTGGGGACATCGCGGCGAGACACTCGCCAACCTGTCGTTCAATTACGGGTCGGGAGGCGGATTCAGCGCCGTGACCCACTACGATCAGGACATGGGTTGGGGTGATGATGACACGCCAACCGCCGGTCAATGGCACTATCTCGTCTATACTTATGACGGCAAGACCGCCAGGATCTATGATAATGGATTGCGACGCGGGTCGCAGGACTTTCAACTGGCGACTGCCGCCAACAACCGGATGAACATCGGCGTTGAAAACAGCACCGAGGGCGAGCCCATTTTCGAGAGCGAATTTGACGACCATTGGCCCTTGTCGCTCTCCGGCAATATTGCCATTGTCCGTGTCCACAGCGGAGCGCTCACAGCCGACCAAATCAAATCCAATTTCGACGCGGAAAAGACGCGGTTCGGCGTCAGCGCGCCGTCAGCGGGCCAGTCGGAGACGAGGTAATTTATGCGAAACACACTTTTTCGACAGCCAAACTCGATTGTTCCGCCAGCCTGGTTTGTAACCGCTCTGGTTCTTGTCCGGCTGGCTTTCGCTGCTGCCGCGCAAACCGTTGGTTCGGATATCCACCCGGTTGCGCTGGCCGCGCAACCGTTGCCGTTGTCCGCCGTGCGCCTGACCGGGGGACCGCTTCAGCACGCCCAGGAATTGGACGCCAAATATCTGCTCGAACTTCAGCCTGACCGGATGCTTTATTATTTGTGCCTGCGGGCCGGACTCACCAACAAGACCGATGCCGGTTATGGCGGATGGGACGGCGCGGGCCGCCAACTCACCGGGCACATTGCCGGGCACTATCTTTCCGCTGTCAGTTATATGTATGCCGCCACGGGCGATCCGCGATTCAAGGAGCGCGCTGACTACCTCGTCGGCGAATTGAAGGAAATCCAGGACAAACAAGGTGACGGCTACCTGGGCGCGCTCATGGCCGATCCCCCTCGCAACCGGAGCGCCACGAATACCGCGGCCGGAGGCGGCACGCGCCGGGGCCGGGGCGAAGTGGTGGATGGCAAGGAGCGATTCGAGGAAATTACCAATGGCGTCATTCAATCCGGCGGCTTTGATCTGAATGGAATGTGGTCCCCCTGGTATGTCGAACACAAGATTTTCGCCGGCTTGCGGGATGCTTATCATTACACCGGAAATCCGGTGGCCCTCGCGGTCGAAATCAAATTCGCCGCCTGGGTCGAATCCATCGTCGGCCATCTGACCGAGGCCCAGGATCAGCACATGCTCAATACTGAATTCGGTGGCATGAACGAAGTCCTGGCCGATCTTTACCATGACACGGGCGACAAACGCTGGCTGGCCGTCTCCGACAAATTTGAACACGAAGCCATCGTCAATCCCCTGGCCGCCCATCACGATATTCTCGGCGGCAAACACGGCAACACTCTGGTGCCAAAAATGATCGGTGAGCTTTCCCGTTACATTTATACTGGCAATCGAACCGATGGCGATGCTGCCAGATTTTTCTGGGAGCAAGTCGTCTTCCATCACACTTACGCCACCGGCGGCCACGGCCACAACGAATACTTCGATCCCCCGGACCAATTGAACAAGGACGTGGACGGACGCGACGACGAAAGTTGCAATGTCTATAACATGCTCAAAATGACCCGCGAACTTTTCGCCCTGCAACCCGACGTTCGTTATGCCGAATTCATGGAGAGGGCCTTGTTCAATCATGTCCTGGGATCCATGGACCCCAAGGATGGCCGCACTTGCTACATGGTGCCGGTGGGCCGAGGTGTCACGCATGAGTATCAAGATATGTTTGACAGCTTTACCTGTTGCGTCGGCACCGGCATGGAAAGCCACGCCCTGCACGGATATGGAATTTATTATCAATCCGGCGACAAATTTTGGGTCAATTTCTACACCCCTTCCACGGCTGACTGGAAAGAAGCCGGTGCGAAACTGGCCATGGAAACATCCTTTCCCGAAGGAGAATCCGCCTCCCTGAAATTCACCCTTGCGTCCCCCAAAAAATTTACTTTGGCCTTGCGCCGACCTTCCTGGGCGGGCGAGAATTTCAGTGTCAAAGTCAACGGCAAGCCTCTGGCCAAACTGCCTCCGGCCGGCTCCTTTGTGGAAATCAAACGCACTTGGAAAAGCGGGGACACCGTCGCTTTGGTTCTGCCCAAACAACTCTATGAAGAGCCGTTGCCAGACAACCCGCGTCGCGTCGCTCTAATGTGGGGACCCCTGGTTTTGGCCGGCGATCTCGGCCCGGAACAAGGAAGACGCAGGCGGGGGCAGTCCAACGACGTTCCGGTGCTGGTTGCCGCCGAAACTCCGGTGGCGGAGTGGCTCAAACCTGTGGCCGGCCAGCCCGGCGATTTCCAATCCGTCGGCGTTGGCCACGACAAAGACGTGCAGTTTGTGCCCTTCTATCGTCTGCACGAACGCACTTATGCGGTGTATTGGGACACTTTCACGCCTGGCGAATGGGAAAAGAAGTCCGCGGATTACGCCGCCCAACAAGCTCGCGAGGAAAAGGTCAAGCTCGCCACGGTGGGGTTCGCCCAACCAGGCCAGATGCAAAGCGAGCGCGACTTCAACATGCAATCCTCCGGTCCCGAGGACAGCTCCGTGGAGCAGACCATGGGTCGCTACGGCCGCCGCGGCACCAAGTGGTTTTCCTTTGATCTCCCCGTGGATCCTGAACATCTCATGACCTTGGTTTGCACCTACTGTGCTGACGAGTGGAGAAAGCGCACCTTTGACGTGCTGGTGGACGGCCAAAAAGTGGGAGACCAGACTATTGAGGCGCGCGGTGAGACGAAGTTTTACGATGTCGAGTACAAAATCCCGGCCAGCCTGGTGGAGGGCAAAAAGAAAGTCACGGTCCGCTTCGAAGCCACCGAGGGCAACGAAATCGGCGCAGTTTACGGCATCCGCATCTTTCGCGCTGACGCGGCCAACTGACGACGGCCGCGGTGAAAACGATTTTCGTCACGCTGGCCCTGTTCGCTTCGTTTTATCCAGGCGGGATTTGCGCCGCTTCCGAGTTTGATGTCAAATTCCGCGACGGCGCCATTGTCAGCTTGAAACGCGACCACGATCCCGACCCCGCCGCCACAGACTACGTCACACGACGGTTGGGTGACCTCGTCATCAAATACCGCCTGCCCAGCGGAGATTGGCAATCCGTCCAAACCGCCGCGTTAGCCTCCGATGGCGCCGGAACTTTTTCCACCAACGCCAGCGGCACACTGTCCGAGGCCGTTTATCCCGTCACCAATAGCGCCGGGACTGTCCTCCTCCTCCTGGAAGTTGATTTTTCCATTCACGAGCAAAACATAATCTGGACGCTGAATTTGCAAAACAAAACCGCAGCGCCCCTGGAAATTGGCGACCTCGCCATCCCGATGGCCGTGGGCGCAGCCGGCACACGAGGGAGCGGCAGTGGCGGTTCGGTGGTTCTCAAACACAGCTTCATCTCCGGATCCGATTCCTATATGTTTTGGATGCGCTCGGATTTAATCGGCCCCTTTCTCATGTTGACAACCGACGACCGCACCAAGCTCGAATACTGGGAGCCAGGAGTTCGCGGCACGGGTAGCGGCTACCAAGTCTTCATTCACTCAGCGGTGGCGGGTGACGCCGCCAAACAAGGCGGCACCAAGTGGCGTCAGCCCAACACCAGCCTCACTCTGGCCCCGGCCGGCCAATCGGGTGACTCCAAAACGTACGGCTTCAAACTCCAATGGGCCGATGATTACGACGCCGTGCGCAAAAACCTCGTGGACGACGGCAAAGTGGATGTCCACGTCGTCCCGGGCATGACTGTGCCCACCGATCTGTTCGCCGAGTTCGCCTTGAACACCAGGCATAAAATCACCGGCGTCGAAGCCGAATTCCCGGAGGCCACCTCCATTAAATCCCTCGGGGCCAAGGGGCCTAATCACCTTTACCGGGTCAAGTTTTCCAAGCTGGGCGAGAATCGCCTCGCCGTTCACTACGACAAGGACCAGTTGATGTATCTGGAGTTTTTCTCCACCGAACCGCTGGAAACACTTATCCGTAAACGCGCCAATTTTGTTGCCCACAGCCAGCACCGCGACCCGGCCAAGTGGTACAACGGCCTTATCTCCGACCGCAACATGCTGACCGGCGCGCTGCTGGGGCCGGACAATTACGACCTGCTGCGCGGCTTTCGCATTTACGAAGTTTCCTGTGACGATTCGGGCCTCTGCAAACCCGCCTTTCTCGCCGCCAAAAACGCCGACTTCCCCGTGCAAAGCGAGGTGGACACCATGGACTTTTACCTCCAACATTTCGTTTGGGGCGGCCTGCAGCGCACCACCAACGAAACTTATTCTTACGGCATTTATGGAATTCCCGATTGGAAGAAAAACCGCGAGAGCACTAACACCGGCGAGGGCGGCCAGCTTCATCTCTGGCGCGAGTATGATTACCCGCACGTCCTGGTTATGTACGAAGCGATGTATCGCGTGGCCAAATACCATCCGGAAATCAAGACCGCCCTCACGGCCCGGGAATACCTGGAGCGGGCCTGCGGCACCGCCAACGCCATGGTGGTCGTACCCCGGGAAGTTGACGGCGGCGGCTTCAACGGCACCGGTTTTTACAACGAGCTGGTCTTCCTGGACATTATCCGGGAATTGGAAGACAACGGCTTGAAAGCCCAGGCGGACAAGTTGCGCGGCTATTGGGAGGACAAAGTCCGTTACTTTGTCAATCAAAGGGCCAACTTATTCCAATCCGAATATGCCTTCGACACCACTGGCTTTGAATCCACCGAGGCGCTTGCCAAATACGCCATCCTGCGCAGTGATCCCGGCGTCCCAGAACCGATGGCCGGCGTCACCCCGGGAAAAGCCCGCGCCTTTCTGGAAAAGCAGATGAAGGCCAATCTTTTTTGCCGCGGCTGGCTTACTCCGGCCTATTACCTGCTGGGTAGCGACATCCGCGGCGGCGGCGGCAATTCCTACACTCTTACCTATATGTCCCAGATGGGCGGTTGGGGCGTGCTCGATTACGGCCTCCATTTCGCCGCCAGCCCGGCGGACTACCTTCGCCTGGGTTACGCTTCCATTCTCAGCTCCTGGGCCTTGATGAACACGGGCACACCCGAATCCGATTATGGCTACTGGTTCCCCGGCAAGGACAAGGATGGCGGCGCCGGAGGCGGATTTGAGCCGGCTCCCTTCGGCCGGACCTGGCTCGGTCAGGCCCACCATCGCGGCTCCTGGATGTATGCCTCGGAAATTGATCTCGGGTTTTGTGGCGCCCTTCGAGCCGCCGCCACCGTCCTGGCCGACGACCCGATTTTCGGACGCTTCTGCTACGGCGGCGAGGCCCGTCAAAAATGGTTCGGACGGTTGGAGGTGATGCCCAAGGACGGCGTGCGCCGCCGGTTTGACGCCATGCTTGACAGCGGCAAACTCAGTTTGAGTCTTGACAACGACCACTTCTCGGCCTCCCGTCCCATTACCTTGAAAAGCGATCTTTCCGCCGCCGGCTTCACCCTGGAAACCGCCGATCCGATCCCGCACACTGCCACCCTGCGGCTCTCGGCCTCCGCTTCCGGCAAATACTTCATCCACAGCGGGTCCTCCACCATTGCAACCGTGAATTTGGCCAGCAGCCGGGAAGTCGCGGTGCCGCTGCCTGTGAACGGTCGCTCCCGTTCCTTCATCATCGTCAAAGAATGACCTTCGTTTGCTCGCGGTTAAAGTTTACTTGATGGGAAGATCTGTCAGGTAAAGCTCGGTGGATTTGGCGGAAAGCGGAACCACCCAGGCGCCGCGCTCCTGTGCTGTATCAGGAAGTCGACCGGCGATATCCCAGTGAAATTCAGAGACGCCAGCCACTTTGGCCGGCTGTTCGATCCGCAGTCGGGCCTGGGGCGTGTATGGGTCAGCCGGGGAGAGTTCCACGCGCACGAGATGGTTCTTGGTGTTGAGAGCCACGCTTTCGAATGTTCCCGCATCCAGGGTCAGCCAGAGGCCGTACGGCGCCACGTAGAATCTCATGCGGAATGCGTCCAGCGGCGTGGTCGTCACCCAGTCGCCTCTGGTTTTCACCTCGCCACCGAAAGCCTGCCAGCCGAAATCGGGATGGTTTATGAGGTAGGTTCCGGTGTTGATAACGAGGCTGAAAAAATTCGGGCCGCAGTCGCCGGTGTAAGTGTCCCACTTGAGAATGGCGGGATTGGCGTGAAATGCGGCGGAAGGAAACCCGTCCTGATCAATGCTGGCCAGAGCACCCATCATGCCGCCGTAACCAACATACAAAAGGTACAAGTCGTCAGGGTGCGTGCGAAAGGCGGACAGGACCGGCACGGCGTTGATGCCGGAGCCGTAATGATGAATCTGGCGTTCCTGTTGTCCAGGCGGAGCGGCACCGTAATAAAAATCCCAGTAGCGGCGGGCGTTGCCATTGTAGGCCCAGCTTGGCACCGTGGGCATGTAGCCGAGAATGGAGTCGAGACAAATCTGGGCTTTTTCATGGAACCCGAAGTACTCCGTCCAGGCGTAAACCTCGGGCTGCCCGGTAGAGTCCCAGGCTTGCTCGCTCCCAAAAGGATATGGCTCCGTGTTCCAGCGGTCCGCGCGCACCTTCATGGCCTGCTCCAATTCGTCCGCCTTCTCAGTCCAGCCTTCGCGTTTCAAATCCTGGAGAAGCAACACAAAAACATCGCCTTCCATCAGGCCCACATCAAGGTAACCAACAGGACCATGGGTGAGGGAATATACGGTTTGGTAGGCCAGATCCAGATACCAATCCCACGGATGGTTGGTGACCAGTCCTGTGTGGTTGCGTGCCAGGCGGTACATGGACCAATAAGCAGCCACGACGTGAGGATAGTTGTAGGCACGAGGGCGGTCCCGCCCTCCAGTAAGCGCGCGCTGTTTATTCCAAGCCGTCCAGCCTTCATACCGAAGACCGTTGGTGTAATAATTGGTGATTTCATCCGGCTCGTAATAAAACATGCTGTTGACCACGGTGTATTTCTTGGGGCCTTCTTTGTATTGGATGCCGCCCCAGAGAACGCCATCAATGAATTGTTCCTCCTTCACCACCTCCGCCTTGTCCGGCTCGCCAAATTCCTTCATGCAGGCGGAAACCCAGCCTCCCGATCCGCCTTCGTCCTCCAAGCCAGCTTTCCAAGTGAGGCTGTCCTGCAACACAATTCGCTCATGGCCGCGATCATAGGTCATCACCGATGGCGCGCGGTGGAAGGGATCGTTGGTGTCGGTAAACCAGTCCTTGGTAAACAGGAAATGGCCCAAGTCCGCCAGGGCATTGGCCTCCGGCTTGATAACATCGTAACTGATGGTTTGCGCCAGGCCGTCTGCGTATTCGATCCGCAGGTTGGAGCGCCCCCATGTTTTACCGTGAAGCGTGTAATCAACCCAGCCATCCTTGGTGGAAGTGTTCTTCTTGACTTCTATGGCGCCAGCAGGCTCGGAAACGATTGATTTGACCTTCCTGGGATACTTGAGGAAAAGGTGGGCCTCCATTCCTATCGGCAGGATGTAGCCGGGAATGCCGACGGCCACCGGCCGACCGTTGGCGACGAGAGTGTTGTCGATGTCTCGGATTTCGGGGGCGAGGAGGAATTTGATCCCAAAGGCGCGCGAAGCCCCTGGCGCAAGCGTTTCAGAAGTGGGAGTGTTCCACGGTTCGCCTGTTTTGCCATCGGCGTTGGCGTAATTGCCGCCATTGCCGTGGCTATTGACCCAACGGGCTCCTTCCGATTTCCATTCGTTGGATGCATAGGCGGCGCTATGCACCATCCATTCATAGAACGCCTCAAAGGTCTGGGTAGTCGGCGTGCGGTCGCTGATCTTGTCGCTCTGCAAAGGTTCGTAGGCTTCCAGCGGAGTCTTGCCCTCGGGAACCACCATCAGTGCCGGTCCGTGCCCATTGAGGCGGGTGACCTGCACATAGCCGCCGTCCAATCCAATGGCCGGATCGGAAAACGCGGACAGGGCTTGCACTCGGCCCTTGTCGCCGTCGTAGCCCGCGTTGTTGTTGAAAATCAGCGGAAGGCCCAGCGCGCCGATTTCCACAGACAGGTTTGACTTGTTCTTGACATCAAATTGCAGGACCAGCCGTCCGTTTTCCACCGTCCAGGTGCGGATGATCTGGAGCGGGCAGGTGTTGGGCAGCGTGGCCGAAAGGTCGGCTGATGCGAGGACGGGTGCGATGGCCGGCAGCGCCGTTACGGGCTGGCGCTTGGCGGCAGTGGAATAATTGGTCCACGAATCTTCCTTATTGGTCCGCAGGCGGAAAGTCAGGTCGCCGAGATGATAAAAGCGGTCGGCCTGCCGGTTGGTGAGTTGGTCGGCCGGGGTAAAATCGAAAGCTTGATGGACAACATTGGTGGGCTGCGAGTTGCCCCGCCCGCGAACGCGTGGTGTGAAATCATGTCCGGGAACGCCTTTAGGCTCCAATGCCGCAACGGTCTGCGAATCCTTGACCAGTTTGAGTTTGAAGTCAGGGGTTGCCAACTCCAGGAAGCCATTCGTCAACCCCAGCGTGGGAGGTCCCGCGTTGCCCCGGCTCTGAGCGTTGGTTGGCCAAGAATATGTCAATAATAGGCTGAGGGCGCAATAGCCGGCAACCCACCTGGCGCCTTTTGGGGTGCAATGATTCATTCGTGCAGGCGGCAGCAACGTTCAGTTTGAGGAGTGGACCGGCCCGCTTTCCCCGGCGTTCCTATTGGGTGGGCTTTGGCCAAGCAGATTTTGCACGAAGAAATCCTGGGTCCGGCGCTGAGTAACACGGCTGCCAGCGCCGTGATTGGCGCCGGGGACCTCCAAAAAATCGAAGTCCTTGTCCGCTTTGATGAGGGCGTCCACCAGACGCAGAGTGGATTCCGGCGGGACGTTGTCGTCCATTTCGCCGACAATAAGAAAAAGTTTTGCGCCGAGCTTGTCCGCGTTGTCAATGTTGGAGGATTTGGAATACCAATTATCGTCGTTTTTGTCCCAGATTTTATCGGGCGGCATGTAGCCCATCCATTGTTCGTTCCATGAGGCTTTGTCAAGACGATTGTCGTGGCAGCCGGAGTTGGCCACGGCCGCCTTGTAAAATTCAGGATGAAAAATAACCGCCCCGGCCGCGTTCTGGCCGCCGGCAGAGGTGCCAAAAATGCCGACGCGGGTCAGATCCATCTCAGGATGTTGGGCGCCAGCCGCCTTGATCCACGCAATGCGGTCAGGAAACCCGCCATCGCCGAGGTTATGCCAGCAGACATCGTGAAAGGCCTTGGAGCGGTTGGCCGTGCCCATGGCATCGCATTGGACAACGATAAATCCCAACTGCCCATACGCGCCGCCACGCCCGCCGCCGGCGCTAAAGGATTTTGGAACGTAGGAATCCTGCGGCCCATTGTAGATGCTTTCCAGAACGGGATATTTCTTGCCGGCATCGAAGTTGGTGGGGCGGGTGATAATACCCCAGATATCGGTGACGCCGTCGCGGCCCTTGGCGGTGAATACCTCCGGCGTCTTGAAGCCGCGCGCCAGCAATTCCGTGATGTCCGACTCCTCAAGCTTGCAGACCAGCTTGCCGTCCGAAACGCGGCGCAGCTCATTGACGGGCGGCATGTCCACACGGCTGTAGCTGTCAATCATGTATTTCTTGTCAGGCGACCAGGCGATGGTGTGGTTGCCATTGCCCTCGGTCAGCATGACCAGGCCGGTGCCGTCGAAGTTGACGCGGCCGTAGTGGATGAAATAAGGGTCCTGGCCGGGATACATGCCGCTGGCGGCAAACCAGATCTGGCGCTGGTCTTCGTCCACGCTGCTGATGCCCCGTATGATCCACGGACCTTTGGTGACTTGTTTGCTTTCGCCGGTCTTGGGGTCAATCAAGTAAATATGCCGCCAGCCATCCTTTTCGGATTGGTGAAGAACTTCGTCGGTTTTTTCCAAATAAGTGAAAATCCTGAAGCCGTAACGAGCCGGGCCTTCGGCGTGGGCCGTCCAGATAAAAGTCTTGGTCTGCTCGTCCACAAGGTTGCGCACGCTGCCGGTGTGAACGTCCACTTCGATGAGCCTCATGCGCTGGTGGCCGCGATCTTCCTGCTGCCAGGTGACGTGGGACCGATCCAGGCTCCAATGCAGGAGTGGAGATTCGTATTCGTGCTCGAAAGGTTCCACTTGGGGCTTGATAAGCTTGTGGCTGGCCAGATCGAAGAGGCTCAATTGATAGGTGGTGAACTTATCGCCAGCCTGGGCGTAGGGGTGCGAATGTTCCACGGCGCGGCCTCCGTCGGGAGGAGAAGATTGCACGAGGTATACGAGTTTTCTGTCCCCCGGCACAGTTTGCCAGGTGGTGAGCGTCTTGGAATCAGGGGACCATTGGAGACGCCCATAGGCGTCGCCTTCCTTACCATCCTGGGTGATTTGCTCTTCCGCGCCATCGGGCAGAGCGCGCAAGTAAAGATTGTAATCCCGCACCGTGACGGACCATTTTCCATCCGGCGAGCGCCCACCTCCACCACGCCGGCCCCCGCCCTGTCCCTCATCTTGATCCTGCTCGGTGGATCCAGAACGCTGTGCATCGTCCACGGGTGCAGCGGACGGCGGAGCGCCCTTTTCCGGGGCGGCCTGGGAACTGCATTCATACGAGTCCAAATCGCAACGCCAAGATTTGTCGGCGGCGTCGAACTTGACGGACTTTCCGTCATCGCTGAAGTCGATCGCGGTAAAGGGCAGGTGATCGGCCTTGAATTCCTTGCCCGCGGATTTGGAAAGGGCGGCCGCGAGTCTCTCGTGATCGAAGGCAGACTGGCGCACTCCTTTTTCGGCTTCCACAAGGACGAATTCCCTGGCGCCGTCGCGCAAGGCGTTCATGTACCAAAACTTGGTGTTGCCGGCGAACCAGTGCGGGGTGATGACCGATTTATAAACCCCCGCCGCAGGCGCGCCGCCACGACCGCGGCGGCCTTGTTGCGGACTGGGATGGGCGTCGTCGGACCAGGAAGCCAGCGGCCAGAAGACCGCCAGGGCGGCAGTGAGTTTGAACACATTCTTGAACGTGTTTGGCATCGTTTTCATTGGATGGGAACTCTAACAATGGTGAGGGAGTTGGGGGGAAATTGATAGCTGAAATGGTCGCCTGCGGTTTCGAGCGCGCCCTCGACTGGAACGACCTTTTCCGGCTGGTCGAACGAATTATTGTCGGCCAGATGCTCGGATGAAAGCGTGATCAACCGCGCTTGCCTCGACGTGCCCTTAGCGCCAGTGAGGTTGACCCGTCCGCTAACCGCATTTTTGGAAACATTGATAGCTTTGAGAACCATTTCGCCGCCGCGATCATCACGCCCGGCGAGAGCAAAAAAGCGATCGGACGCCGGCACGCTCACGTTGTGAATGAGTTTGCCGTTGAGAGAACATTGGATGCGTCGGCCATCAATCTGGACCTTCACGTCGTACCAGCGCCCCGTTTCGACGCCGCCAGGAACATGCCGGCCTACTTCGGTTTGGTTGAACTCAATCGCGTGTTCCCGATTGCCCCAGCCACCGACGTTCCACCAATACTTGTCGCCGCCCTTGTGGCCAAAGACGATGAGGAATCCTTCCGGCCCGCTAATTTTTCGCGCCTTTAAGGTGATGGTGTAATCGGTCCAATTTTCGTCTCCGAAATAGCTCAGTCCGACAGCTTCATCGTTCTGCCGGTAAGCGCCGTCCGCGACGGACCAATTGCCGCCATCGGCCTTCCACGCGTCGGTGTCCTTGGAAAAATCCGACGCATACAAAAGCTGACCGTCTTTTTCGACCCGAATGTCCTTGAACTCCGCCGCCGTGTTCCAAGTTCCCACGCCGATGCCGCCGAAAATGCCTGGCGGGGTGTCAGGCGTATAGTTGACATCTGTTTGGACGGTGGAATCAGGGCGGTTGAGGCTGAATAATTTCCAGAGGTAATAGGAAACGGTGGCGTAGGAGTGAAGGGAATCGAAGTAGATCATGCCGTGCCAGCCGGTGCGTCCGCTGACGTGGGCGAGCAGCGGCGCGTAGGAAACCATTTTCACCACGTCAGCGTCGCGTTCCAGGCCCATGAGAAAAGCTCCTTCACTTAAAGCGGCGAGGAGGGTACCATGCGTGTCGCTGCCATCGCCCGACGTGACGGCGACCTCTCCATCATAGACGGGCGGCAGGGTGCGGTCGCGCTCGTCGTAGAGATTGGTGTGGGTCATGAACCAGTTCGGGTCCTCGTAGTAGTGGTTGTCTTCGATGTCGGAGGTTTCCGTCCCCATTTGGTTGCGGCGGATGAAGGAAAAATCGTTGATGTAGGAAACGTCGGGGTATTGGGACTTGAGGATGGAATGGACGAATTGGTAACGCGGAGGGAAGGTCCGAGCCTGACCTTCATTGCCCACTTCCACCAGTTTAAGATTGAAGGAATCTGGGTGTCCTTCCTCAGTGCGAAGTTTGCCCCACGGCGATGTCGCGGGGCCATTGGCGAATTGGACAGCATCGAGAAAATTGGTGGCGACCCAACCCATTTGATCCATGGGCACATCCTTCACGCTGCGAAAGTGGCAGGTTTCGCCGGCAAAGCCGACGTAAAGAGGAGCCGCGCCGATGTCCTCACAGAATTGGAGGTATTCGAACAAGCCCATGCCGTGGGTTTCGCGATAACCCCACGGACCGAATTGCTCCTGGCGGCCAGCTAGCGGGCCGACGGAATCCTTCCAGTTGTAGGCGGTTTCAATGGTGCCGCCTTCGATGACGCAACCGCCCGGGAAACGGACAAAGCCAGGCTTTAGATCAGCGAGGAATTGTGCGAGGTCGGGACGCAGGCCATTGGGGCGGCCCTTGAAAGTCTCGGCCGGGAAGAGGGAAACCATGTCCAACCAAACTTTGCCCTTGGCACCGGCGATGAGGACGAAGCGGGCCTTGGGATTGGTCTTGGTGGCGGTCATCGTGGCATGGAACTGTTGCCATTGGCCTGTCACGCCACTGATGGTGACAGGGGTGACACAAGGAACGCCTTCGGAATTTTCCACCGAACCGGTGAGCGGGCCGGAAAACCCTTCGCCACGCGCCCAGAAGGATAAATTATATTTCTGGCCCGTCTCGACTCCGACACCGAAAAAACCTTCATTGGCAATGCCTAGACGGCCAGAGGCTGCGTCGTCAATGTCCAGGCGCAGGGAACGGGGACCGGCGGGATTAAGCGGGTTGTTAGTGTCCAAATTCATGGAACCTTGAGCCGCACCCTCCTTGATCAACGACCAAAAAGGAAAATCCTTCATCGTGCCGTCAGCATTGAAATAAGGAAAGTGGCCGAAGGCCTCGGCATCGTATCCTTTAGCCATCCAGCGGCCCGGATGGCCGTCGACGCCAGGTTTAAAGGTGAACCCTTCCGGAGGCTTGGCATCCTCAAATCCACGGTTCCGGACCATTTCGGGATAGAGGCCGCCGTCAACGCCGTGATTAATCTCCTCCAGAAAGATGCCATACATACGCGGATTTATGGCCGGACCGGGTTTGTTGAGATCAATCGTAATGGTCGCGGTGGCGGTGTAACCCGTGGCTGGGTCGTCTTCAAACTCACTCGAATCGGCGCGGGTCGTGAGCGAAATCTTCATTCGGCCGCTGAAGAACTCATCGAACAACGCGAAGGCATCCGGGTCGTAGGCTTTGAGCCCGGTCGGGCCGTTTTCCGGTTTAGGACCGGTCATATGCAGATCGCCATGAGTGCCAAAATACCACATCGCGAGTTCCGCAAAAAACTCGTCATCATTGGATGCGGCATAAGCCTTTGCCCAAAACCCCTTGGCCAGCGAAGATTTGTACTGCCGCCGGAAACGATTGCGAATATCGCGGGGAATCCCACACTGGTAAATGCAATGGGAGAACTCATGGACGCATATATCACGTCCAAAATAATGGTCCTTTTCCAGCTTGAGCAAATTCTCCTCGCCGCAGGAGGAGATTCTACCGCCCATGCCTCGGGTGCGCTGGTCAATCGTCAGGCCGTTATATTCCGGCAGTGGTTTGCCTTTGTCGAAGCGCCATTCCGGGAGATCGGAGGTGACTTGATTTCGCCCGATGATGTGCAGTTCGGCGTGGGCGGCGCGAAGGTTCTCGCACACGCCGGGGAGATTGGTTAACATCATGGCCAGCCGGTCGCGTGCGGCCAGCAGAGCTTCATCCACGACTTCCTTGGAGGACTTGATTGGAATGTTCTGAAAATAAATTACTTTGGAAAAAAAGTCCTTCTCGGGAGGATCAATGTTGACGATGGCATTGTCCTGCGTGCTCTCAAAACCAGCCATCACGGTCGTCGCGGCGGCCAATCCCAGCGTCAGGAGAAATCGAACAGCGTTGCCATTCACCAGAAAAACGCGGGGCCGTCCGGTGAGTCTTGCGCTACGCCAGTGGCTTTGTCCGTGCGCCGAACCATATAACGAAACGGACGCCACTCCACATGGCCATCGAGCATCGTGACGTTCCCGCCTGCGGGCACGTTTCTGTTCATGTGCCCCGTGGTGTGGTGAATCGGATAACCTCCTATAATATCAGACCAGGTGGTGACGCCGCTCACAGTAACCTCGATAGTGGGATCCGCCGCTAAGACTCGACTCGACAGCGCCCCCATTGGCACAGTTTCCGGCCCCAAAGGCCAAGGCCCATTCTGGTCGATCTTGACATTCACATTCGTGTAAACTGGATCGCTGGGGTCCGAACCAACGAAACCGCCTCCGGCGGAGGCAACTCCCACGCCAGCCAACGTTAACCCATAGCCACCCACATGCAGAGTGCCGGTGGCATAATTGTTCCATAAATTGAAATTATTGGAATCGTCGAATCTTACGGCGGTGCCCGGACAGTAAAAGATTTTATAGCTTCCGACATTCGCCATCATGCCGTTGCCCGGCACCCAGGGAATGTCCCAGGCCCAATAGCTGGACCCATTGCCGGTCGGCAAATAGTTCTTGTTTTCGCCAGCGTACATTTGCAGCGACAAATTGACTTGCTTCAAGTTGGCAAGGCATTTGGTTCTGATGGCGCGTTCCTTGGCGCTGGCCAGCGTCGGCAGGAGCATCGCAGCCAGGATGGCGATAATGGCGATCACCACCAATAACTCGATTAGTGTGAAGGCCCCCGTGCCATTTTGTCTGACTTTCTTCATTTCGCTAAGTTGTCCTCCATTGTTAATAGAGCGCTCCAGCCTCCTGTCCTGTCTTGCCTTTTCGCGGTTTGATTCAATATTACATTATGGCGATGGCTCTTTCAACCGGAAGAACGCGTTCTGCAATCCGATCGGCAGAGTGATCGACGCCACACCGTTCGCCACAGTCGGCGTTGGGCTGGTTACTGGCTGCCAAATGGCTTGTTCCAGAGCCGTCTTGCTCTGCACTTGCACGCCGGGCTGATCCGGCCAGCTAAGAATAATATTGGCACCCGACTGTGTGATCGTCAGAGCGAATGAACCGCTCACATCGAGAGCGAAGTTGTCGAACTGATCGACGTGCTCCACCCCGCTGTCAAAGGCACACGCGATGATGCCCACTTGCATAGGCTGGTTGGCATAGACGGCGTCCGAGTAGATCACTCCGTTAGGCGCAGGCACCCACGGATCGGTCAGGTTGGCCCTCTGATAGAAATAAAAGTTCGTGCCGAATTGGCGCACTAACAGCAGCCAGAATTGACCCGATCCGAGGTCCGGTTGGGTGCTGCTGACTACTTTGGCGTCATCAATTTCCGCTCGCATATAAGTGCCAATGCCGAACTGGTCGAAGCGCGTCCAGGAAATCCAATCCTCCCCGTTAGGGACAGGAATCCCGTTTGTGCCAGTCGCATTTGTGGCGAACGGCGCGCCGATGTCGCCATTGGTGTCGGTTGAATAGAGGCGTGCCATCAAGCCCGGATTGTCATAAGCCGCCTCGGCTTCGCTAACCAATTGGTTGGAATACGCGTTGAAATTAACCAGATGCACCTGCATCTGGAAATCGGCGGGCACGTACTTAAATAGGAAGAAACCATCGTTCTGGGTAAATTCCCAGCCAACATTCATGTTGGACACCGTCAAGGTTCCGTTGGTGGTGATGTCGGCATCCGCTCCATAAATTGCGGCGGCTGGATCGGACACGAAGCCAGTGCCTGGGACGGTGAAGTTGGGATAGGCATAAACGCCGTCCCAAGTTGTATTTGTCACGCCATTGTTCAAATAATCATGCGCCACGGTGAAGCCGTCACTGAATGACGGCGCATGAACAGTCACTTGCAATGTGTTGGTGAACTGATTTGTTCCAACCGCGTAGACCACCTGAATGCTGGCCGTGCCGGGCGCGACGCCTGTAATCACGCCACCGGACGCCACTGCGACATTAGTATTGGCGGAAGTCAAAGTTGCGTATTGAGCCACGTTCGCCGAGCCCAGGATATCACCGGGGAAGACAAGGTTCACCACGGGTACGCCAACTCCGAATGATGGGATGCTGGGCACAGGAAGCGAAGCAACCATATTGGTGGGATTGCCGGCTTGCAAGGTGCCAGCCGCCGCCGTCTCGAGATCAAATATCTTGGTGGTGCTGCTACCCGAATAGTCATAGACGGCGAAATAATAGGTGTCTCCAGGCTTAAGGCCTGTCACGGTCACGGTGTTGCCAACTCCGCGGAACAGGACGAAATTCCCGCCGCCCAAATCGGTGCCCAATCCGAACTGAGAATTGGCGCCGGAAATCAAGCCATACGGAGGCTGCTGGTTGACGGGTGCGCCATCACGACCTACAACAAAACTCGTGGCCTCGGTGCTGTTCGCGTTCGTGCCCGGCGACCAGGTCAGCGTCATCGAGAAATCCGGGTTCAGGGTTGTGACCAGGTTGCTGCAGGCCGTCGGCGGGGGGCCTCCGGAATCCAAGTTAGTGGCATCCAACATGAAGCTGTCGAACTGGACCGTGCCCGTATTACCGGTGTAAATCGCCTCGAAGAGGCCAACCTGCAATGGCACACCGCCGGTAAAGTCCGAACGGACAATCGTCTGACTCGGTTCGGGAGTCCAAGGGTCCGTCGCGTTGATCTTGCGATAAAACATGAAATTCGTGCTGTCCACACGTGTCATGAGCAACCAGAAATTATCTGCGTTGTCGCCATCGTCGTCGGGCAATTCGTTATCCGCTCCATCTAACGCAAAACGCGATTCAGTCGAGTCGCCAAATTCTCCAAATTCGCCCCAATAGATCCAGTTTTCCGCTGGGGCGCTGCCGTCCGGACTGATTGCCGCGCCCTGTTGTCCGGCCACGCCGGAATTATTGAAAGCCCGCGCCATCAAACCGGCGAATTGGTAATTAGCTCTTTGAAGGCTGGTGACATGCACTGCCATCTGAAAATCACTCGAAACGTACTTGTGCAGGAAAAAGCCGGAGTCGCCGCCGCCAGCCCAAGCAGTGTTTTCAGCGGTCACCGTCAAAACGTTATTGGTGGTGATGTCGGCGTCGCAGGCCGTCGTTAATGGCCCTAGTCCAACATCTCCCGGAAAATCGCCAAAATTCAGGTAGATTCCTTCCCATCCTGTGCCGGGCAGGCCGTTAGCCACATAATTGTGGGGGGTGTTGAAATTGTCCACAAATGCCGGGGCATGGACCGTGACGGTATTCGTGCTGCTGATACCCAGATAGGTGGCTGACAGCGACGAAGATCCGGCACTGAGGCCCGTCACCGCGCCGTTGAGGACTTGTATGACTGCCGGGTTCCCAACCACAAAGCTGGCACCCGCGCTTACGTTGTAGCTGTCTCCGCTGGTGTAGGTTGCCGTCACCGACGCCGCAGCGTAACCATTAACCGGCAGGCTGGTGGGTGAAATCGTAAAGTTGACGGACGACAGGGTGCCAGGCCCATTGAAGCTCGCAATCGCTGGATTAGTATCGTAGGTGATGGGGGTGGTTCCACCGTTGGTCGTGTAAGAGTAAACAGCCACAGTGTACACGTTGTTACTTCCTCCAAGGCCGCTGACCGTGACGCTGCCGCCCGAACCAACGTAAACGGCTTGTTGGAGACCACCCATATTGGTCACCGCGCCGTTGGTGGGATTGCCAACGTAGGAGAATCCGTAATACGGCGACTGAACGGTGGGTCGGTTCTCGCTGAGCACGACGACACTGCCATCGCTGCCTGGCGCCGCCGTCCAGGACACTGTGACGGAGGAGGGGCTGACAGGAGCGGAAACCAGGATGTTCGTGGGATCGCCTGCTGGGCGCGTAATGATGTTCGTTCCCGTCAAACCGTAATCGGTGAAGTATATAATCGGTGTGTTGCCGGTGAAAGTCGCCTCCTCGATGCCAACCTGCATCGCAGCCCCATGCAAATCGGGCCGGGCAATGGTTTGTTCCAGCGTCCACGGCCCGCCGTAAGTTGCGCTATCGTAAAAATCAAAAGTGTCGCCAGTCCGGGTTATGCGCAAGAAAACGTCCGCGTTGGTATCGTCAGTGATGCCGTAGAGGTTTGTAACCGTGATCTGATTATCCACCGCATTGCTGGCGTAGCGGACCTGGGTGGGGATGTTAAACTCTTCAAAACGTGTGATGTTCACCCAGTTTTCGCTCGCGTTTGTGCCGCTCGGATTGTAAGGCCCTCCGGTTCCGTCGCTAATGGCGCGAGCCAGCAGCCCAGCGAATGTATAGTTCTGATTATCAAATATTTTGGCCACATCGACCGACACGTCAAAATCGCCCCACACAATGTTATAGGCAAAAAAACCGTCATCGCCCGCGCCAGCCCAACTGCTGTTGATGGTCTGGACCGCCAGATAGCCCGTGAAAGGCGCGGCCGAATTGGCGCTCAACGTCGCGCCGTTGCCGTCTCCTCCGTTGTTCGCGCCCGGAACATCCCCGAATGCCAGGTCAAGACCGTCGAAGCCGGAGCCGATGACGCCATTGGTCACCAGATCGAGCGAGGCGTTGGAAAAAGTGTTTGTCACCGTTTGCCCACGCGTGGTTGCTGGAGTGGCGAGAAAGGCAAACACGCAAACAACAAGGGATATCAAATGAATCAATCGGTTTTGTGATGGTTTCATACAAACTTGAGGCAGTTTTTGTGGTTGGTACATTATTTATGCTTTACGACACACACCCACTAGTTCGCTAGCGAACCGATCCTCAAAAGCCCGTAATAACGTCAGGTTTGCTGTTGAGGCGGTCATCTGACAAAATCTACGCCCCCCCGCAAATATATTCTTGGCTGAAAATTACATGCTCTCTATGAATTGCTGCCAATTTGAGAGATTTTCCCGTTTCGCCGCTTCTGGCCCTCACTAAATTCTGTCGCCTCCCTCCTGGCAGAGGCTCTCCACTCGTCCGGGCAATATAGGCGGACGGACCGATTCCATTCCCCAACCGAATAGGATCCTGGTCGCCGCCCCGCACACCCGGCCCTGGCACGTCCCCATCCCGCAACGGGTCTGCAGTTTTGCGTCCCGCCAGCCGGCGAAGCTTTTCATTCTGTCAAATCTAACGTCCTCGCAGCGGCACACCACCGTCTCCGCCGCAGCCAGACGCGCCACTTCCTCCCGCAGCGCGAAGGCCGTCGCCAGAGCGGCGCGAAACCGGCGCCACGAATCGCGCCGCGGCATCAATCTCCGGGCGGCATCCTCCTGTCCACTCGCCGCCAGGCCCGCGATCTCCCCCTCAACTAGCGAGGCGTCCGCCCCGCCGATGCCGGTCACTTCTCCCGCGCCATAGATGCCGGCCACGTTGCTGGCCTGCGATGGATCGGTTCTCATGCAGTCGTTGTCTAATTGACAGCCCAAGGCAAGCGGCAACTCCACATTCGGCGCCAGTCCGAATCCGCAGGCCAGCAAATCGCAACCTTCCGTCCACTGGCGGCGCCCGTCGGTCAGCACAACCGCTCGCAGTTGTTCGGCGCCTTCGGCGCGGACGGGCCAGACTCCGCAACGAAAGGGTGTGCCGGTCAAGGTCCATTTCAGGCGCGCCGCCTGCGCCAGCTTCGCCGGCCAGGGCAGCAGTGCCGCCGCAAAGGAAATCAAGCGCGACAAGGGCGCCTGCTCATTGATGGAGACAATGTGGGCTCCCATTTTTCGCAACCCGCTGCCGACGGCCAACAGGAGCGGCCCGCTCCCCGCCAGCACGACCCGTTTACCCGCCACGGGCCAGCCGTGCTTGGCCAATGATTGCAAGCCGCCCGGTCCGAAATTTCCCGGCAAAGTCCATCCCGGAAAGGGAAGAAACAGTTCCCGCGCGCCGGTGGCCAGAATTAATCGGTCCCATTCTATCTGGCGAGGACCGGACGGATGCTCCGCCAGCAAAATGCGCTTGCTCCCCGGCCCAAGAATCGTGCATTGATCCAACAACGACGCGTTGCTGCGCCGAAATCGCTCGACCCATTGCGTGGCTTCGGGGATGGTTGGGTGCGCTTGCTGCCCCCGCCAGATTTGTCCCCCCAGCCAGGGTGTGTCATCCACCAACGCCGTGCGGCAGCCGTTCTCCGCCGCCGCGCAGGCGGCCGCCAGCCCTGCCGGACCAGCGCCGACGACCACGACATCAAAACGGAGCCTCGCTTCATTCATCGGTTCGAACCTCCATGGCTTCCTCACACAATGTCTGACAGCTCCGGCTATGGGGCTGACCGTTGACGGTCACCCGACATTCCATGCAAATTCCCATCCCACAAAGCGGTCCACGCGCTTCGCCTCCGACCGAGCGCCGAAAACGGGTGTGGCCCGCCTGCGCGACAGCGGCGGCCACAACGGTTCCGGCCGTCACGGAGACTGTTTTTCCATTGACGCGCAGTTGGATGTGGTCAGCCATGAGGGACGGAGTCGCCGGCAAATCGGGCCGGAGCATACGGTTGTGCGGGAATCTCCGTGTCTCGACCGAGCAACAAATCCGCCAGCAAACGTCCCGTGCCAAGAGACGTCGTAATGCCCAATCCTTCGTGTCCGCTAGCCAGCCAAATTCGGTTGTGCTCGAGGCTCGGGCCAATCAGGGGCAGCTTGTCCGGCGTGGCTGCGCGGTGCCCTGTCCACACTCGGGTGGCGGAAAGCTTGCCCAAAGACGGCAGATATTCCATGGCGCGGGTCAGCATGCGGCTGAGGATTTCATGATCCACGCCGGTGTCACCGGCGTCGAATTGACGTGATGATCCAATCAACATCTGTCCTGTCCGCCGCGGCTGAATGTTAAATGCGACAGAGTCCTTGCTGACCGAATGCGCGCTTTTGAGGTAACCCAATTCCACAATCTGGTGATGAACAAACCCGGGATAGCGATCGGTGATGACGAGATGGCCTTTGCGCTTGCGCACCGGCAAACCCGGCATCAACTCAGGTGACCACGGCCCGGTGGCGTTGACGCTGCGTTCTGCGGCAATGCGAGATCCGTCGGCCAACGTCACGCCGCCTTCCGGCAATAATGAACTCACCGCGGCGCCGGTTCGAACTTCGGCCCCGTGCCGGCGCGCCTTGTCCATTAAAAATCTGGCGGCGCACGGCGGATAGATCACGCCGTCGTCCACCACGCGCAATCCGCCGGCCAGGCCCGGGCGCAAGTTCGGCTCCGCGCGGCGCACGCCCTCACTGTCAAGAATTTCAACGCGCGCCTTTCTGTCAACGAAGTATTTTTCTTTGCGGCGCGCCTCGGCCATCTCCTCCTCATCCGCCGCCACCCAGAGTGTGCCGCACATTTCGTATTCCACGTCGGCGGAAAGCTGGCCGCGCAATTGCAGCCACAACCGGCGCGAATATTCCGTCAGGGCATACTGCGCCTCCGAATCGTCCATCACCACGATATGCCCCATGCCGGCAGCCGTGGTTCCGCCGCCGATCATGCCGCGGTCGAGCACCAGCGTCTTAAGACCCGCTGCGGCGCATTCCGCCGCGCACGCGGCTCCGACAATGCCCGCGCCCACCACAACGATGTCGAAGGATCGGCTCAATCAAGTTGGAATTCTTATTGGCCAAAGTATTGGCTTTGTAAAGAACAGTCTAAAAAAACTGCCGTTTATTTAGTGATCCTGGGGAAAATGGCGCGGTACTGGGAAGGAGTCAGGTTAGTCGCGGATCTAAAAGCGCGAGTGAACGCCGAGTGGTCATAAAATCCACAGTCAAGCGCAATTTCCGCCAAGGAACGGCTTGTTTCGCGCAACAGATGTGACGCGGCTGCCAGGCGGGTTTGGCTGATCAACTGGTGCGGCGTCAGCCGGAAAATGCGTTTGATGAGCCGGGCGAACCGGACGGACGGCAGACCCGCATGCCTGGCCAGCAACGAGGGCGAAATGGCTTCCGGGTAATGTGTTTCGAGGTATTCCAAGGTGGCGGCTAGCTGGGTCGGGATGATGTCCCGGTCTCCGGGCGCCCGCAAATCCCGGGAGACACCCACCACGCCAATGATTTTGCCGTCGCGATCAAGCACCGGCAGCTTGGTGGTCAAACACCAGCCAGAACGGCGCCGAACGTACCAATGAAGCTCCAAGCGATCGATGATCGATTGGCCCTTGCGCAAGACGGTTTCGTCCTGCTTGGCGTAACGCTCGGCCAATTCCTTGGGAAAGATGTCCCGGACATGCCGTCCCAGGACTTCGCGTTTCTCACGCAACCCACAGCGCTCGACCAGAGACTGATTCGCCGCCACGTAGCGCCCGTAATGATCTTTGACAAAGAAGACGATTTCGGGAACATGGTCGAAGAGTTGTTCGATCATAACTAACTCTGCCAGCGGGCTGGGAAGGCCCTTTTCGCCAGACGGAGTTTTGGTTAATATGTCAGATTTCACCGCAAGAGCGCAAAAACCAACCAAGACGAAAGCCAGCGATTGGTAAGACAATGGAAAAGTTCGCAACTGAGCGCGCGAACAAACAAGAAACAGCTCTTTGGTGGTCCACGCCCGCGCTGATCAGGCGCGGTTGTCCCGGCGCGGGAGCTGTCACGAAATCGATATAGCTGCAATTTAACATGAAAGCGACGCCAAGGTCGCCGGCGGACTCAGACTTAGTCCATTCGACGGCAGTCAATCAAGGAAAGAGCACTCTTATTTTTTACCGGTGAACATGAGCGAGTCATATTGGCAGGGTGTTTTCCCAGCCGTCACCACGCAACTCAAGCGCAACCTGTCCATCGACCTGGAAGCGACGGCCCGCCACGCTGACGTTTTGATCAACTCCGGCGTGGGCGGTCTCATCTTCCTCGGTTCGCTGGGCGAAAACCAAGTTATGCAGCGCGGGGAAAAACGCCTCGTCATCGAGGCGATGGTAAAAGCGGTGCATGGCCGCATCCCGGTTTTGAGCGGTGTCGCCGAAACCAGCACCGAAGAGGCCTGCGTGTACGTGCGTGACATGGAGAAGTTGGGGGTGGACGGGGTCATGCTTAAGCCGGCCATGCTGTATAAAGGCGACGAACGCGAGACGCTGACGCATTTCCGGTCCGTGGCCGCTGTGAGCGGGCTTCCCATGATGATCTATAATAATCCGGTCAGCTACGCCAATGATATTACTCCGGAGATGTTTGCCCAACTGGCGGATCAGAAGAATTTTGTCGCCTTAAAGGAAAGCTCCGGGGATGTGCGCCGCATCACCGATTTGCGCAACACCGTGGGAGATCGCTACGCCATCTTCACCGGAGTGGATGACCTGGCGTTGGAAGCATCCATTCTAGGGATAGACGGATGGGTGGCTGGGAGCGGCATGGCATTTCCCAGCGAAAATCAATACTTCTGGCAATTGACCCGTGACGGCGAATGGGAGAAGGCGCGTGAGTTTTATCGGTGGTTCACACCTTTGCTGCATTTGGACACGAGCACGAAATTCGTTCAGTACATCAAACTAGCCGTTCAGGAATGCGGATTGGGACAGGAATGGGTGCGCGCGCCAAGATTGCCTCTTGTCGGGGATGAGCGCGCGCGAATCCTCAAGATCATTCACCACGGCATCGCCACCAGACCACGGACCTGGAACAAGAGCGAACACCAATATGAAGCGAATCCACGTCATTGACTCGCATACGGCTGGGGAGCCGACCCGGATCATTGTGAGCGGAGGGCCTGTCTTGCAAGGTGGTAACGCCGCCGAGAAACTGGAGTTCCTTCGCCAGCACCACGACTTGATTCGTTCCGCAGTGGTCAACGAGCCGCGCGGTTCGGACGTCCTGGTGGGTGGCCTCCTAGTCGAGCCGGCCGATAAATCATGCGTCGCTGGCGTCATTTTTTTTAACAATGTCGGCTATTTGGGCATGTGTGGGCACGGTGCCATTGGTTTGATTGCCACTCTCGCGCACATGGGCCGCCTTAAGCCAGGGGAACACAAAATCGAAACTCCGGTGGGCATTGTCGCCGCCATTCTGCACGACGACGCCACGGTTTCAGTGACCAATGTTCCAAGCTTTCGCAAGGCTAGGAGTGTCACGGTGGAAGCCCCTGACATTGGCGTGGTCACCGGGGACATCGCCTGGGGCGGAAACTGGTTCTATCTAGTGGAAAATCACGGCAAGACCCTGCAATTGTCCGACGTTGAAAGGTTGACTGATTTTGGGTGGCGCGTGCGCAAAGCGGTCAACGCGCAAGGTTTTCCCGAGGTTGACCACATTGAGTTCTTCGGGCCACCCTTGGGTGCTGGAGCCAACAGCCGGAACTTCGTTCTATGTCCTGGAAAGGCTTACGATCGTTCACCCTGCGGCACAGGAACCAGCGCCAAGCTGGCCTGCCTGGCGGCCGACGGCAAACTAGCCGAAGGCGAAAAGTGGATTCAGGAGAGTGTCAGTGGCAGCCGGTTCATTGCGTCCTACCGACGGCAGGGCGACCACATCATTCCGACCATTACTGGCGCCGCTTACGTCAACGCCGAAACGACATTGCTATTGGACGAAAGAGACCCGCTTTGCTGGGGGCTTCGCCAAAACGGTCACACTGCCTGAACCGCGAGGAATTTCTGTCTAACAATGACCAACAAAATCAACGATTTAATGCAACTTCACGCGATTTGACACAACCGTTAACCCCAAGCCTTCCAAGCAGTGGGTCGTGAGTTCGATTAGGGCCGGGCGCGCCCAATTTTCTTACGCCGCTGGCGCGACGGCGCTGCCGTTGCGTTTGGACATGATGGCGGCGATGATCTTTTGGGCCAATTCGGGCTTCTCGACGAGCGCCTGCCGCGCAGCTTCCTTCCCTTGGCCAATCAATTCGCCCTCGAATTGCAGCCAGGCGCCTTTCTTGTCAATAACACCGTGTGTCACGCCGACATCCAGAATGCTGCCTTCTTTATTGATTCCGTGATTGTAAAGAATTTCGAATTCAGCCTCGGCAAAGGGCGGAGCGACTTTGTTTTTGACAATCTTGACTTTGACGGCATTGCCGATGGCGACGCCGGCGGCGTCTTTCAAGGTGTCGCGCCGGCGGATGTCGATGCGGACACTGGCGTAGAACTTGAGCGCCTTGCCGCCGGGTGTCGTTTCTGGATTACCAAACATAACGCCGACTTTTTCACGCAGTTGATTGGTGAAAATGCAGGTCGTCTTGGATTTGGCCAGAATGGCGGTAAGTTTGCGCAACGCCTGGCTCATCAACCTGGCCTGCATGCCCATCGTGGCCATGCCCATTTCTCCTTCTAATTCCGCCTTTGGCACAAGCGCCGCGACGGAATCGACCACGATGACGTCGAGCGCGTTGGAGCGGGCCAGAGTTTCGCAGATGGTCAAAGCTTCTTCCCCGCTGTCAGGTTGGGAGACCAGAAGGTCATCCAAATTGACGCCGAGTTTCTTGGCATAGGCTGGGTCCAAGGCATGTTCGGCGTCGATAAAAGCCGCGAGACCGCCGGATTTTTGCGCGTTGGCGATGACGTGCAGCATCAACGTCGTCTTGCCGGAAGATTCCGGCCCAAAAATTTCCACGACTCTGCCGCGTGGAACGCCGCCCACTCCCAGGGCTAAATCCACTGACAGCGCGCCGGTGGGGATGACTTCGATCTTTATTTTGGCGCGGGCATCGCCCAGACGCATGATGCTGCCTTCGCCATAAGCTTTGGTGATGGAGGAAATGGCGGCGTCAAGGTCCCGCTGGCGGGCGGGGGCAATTTTTGGTTCCGGGGATTTTTCAGCTTTTGCGGCCATAGGTCAATGGTTCAGGTTAAAGGTTAACGGTTCAAAGATTCCAAATTTGAATCCATGCGCGCCGATTAGTCAATGCCGAGGTCGCCGGGATCTCTTTCTCCATAAGCGAGGCCGTGATGACGGCAGACGCCGCGTTTGCTCGTGGCGATGAATTCCAGCAGATGTTTGGCGGAAGCGGAAACGAATTTCGTTTTTGCTTCGGCCATCGCCTTCGAACGGTCCTCGCCAGAGAGAAAGAGCTTCCGGTAAAGCCGTTTGATGTCCAATCGCTCGGCAGGATCAATTCCAGCACGGCGCAATCCGATAGAGTTCAACCCGCACATGCCATTGACGCCGCGCATGATCGTGAATGGCGGCAGATCCTGGGTGAGGGCGCTACCGCCTTGCATGATAGCCAATTGGCCGACGCGCGAAAATTGATGCACCATGCAATTACCAGAAACGAACGCGCGGTCCTCTACTTCGGCGTAACCCCCCAGCAATGCGCCATTGGCCAGAATGACATGATCCCCCACGCGCGCATTGTGGCCGACGTGAGAGTTGGCCATCAGGAAATTGTGCGAGCCGACAACTGTCTCTTCCTCCGGTTTGGCGGAACGATGGACGGTGCAACCTTCGCGAAAAATATTGTGCGCGCCGATGCGCAGCCCGGTAGGGGCATTTTTGTATTTGACGTCTTGGGGCGCGTCGCCAATGACGCAGTTGGCATGGAAGCAATTATCCGGACCAATGGCGGTGCGCCCGGTCAGATAAACATGCGGTCCGACGCGGCAGCCCGGCCCGAGCGAAACCTCGCCGTCAATGACTGAGAATGGCCCGACTTCAACCGAGGGATCCACCTGCGCGCCCGGGCTGATGATGGCCGAGGGATGGATCATGTTCCTCCCCATGCGCTGGCGCGGCCTAAGCGGCTGGGGCAGCGGCCGGTTTGGCGGAGTTCAAGCGCACGCTCAGCCGCGACTTGCTCCGGTTGGCCCGGGCGCGATGGATGACTCCCGCCTTGGCTGCCTTGTCCAGTGCGGAACTAAGTTGCCGCAATGTTTCGACGGCCTCGTCTTTTTTGCCCGCAACCAGGAACTTGGCATAATGGGTTTCCAGGTGGTGCAGCCGGGACTTGACACTCTGGTTCCGTAAATGTTTGCGCGCGCTGTTTCTCATCCGGCGCTCCGCTGATCGTGTATTCGGCATATTTAAAAACTTAATTTCTTTTTAGGAACAGATACGTTAGCCAAAGCGGCCGCAATGTCAACCGGCGGATTGGCCAATGATTCCACCTTGCGCGTCAGGGGTTCCACCACATGCCAAATCTCGCGGCTTACTTCGTCCGGGCTGGCGGTGGCGTCGATGGCGCGCACGCGGGCCGGTTCCGACGCGGCCAGCTCTTGATAACCCGCCTCGACCCGTTCAAAAAAACTCCGATCCGCCTCCTCCATGCGGTCGCGCACCGTCTCCAAGCCGGGAAGCATCCGCGCTTTGCGGCGTTCTTCACTGACCTTGACCGGCACAAAGAGCAGCAGAGTCAGATCGGGCCGCGTTGGTCCGACCGCACAATGAACGATATTTCTGACCATGCCCAATTCGAGGCCGCGTCCATGCCCCTGGTAAACAATGGTGGAATCGTAAAAGCGATCGCACAGAACGATGCTGCCAACAGCAAGCGCGGGGCGGATGGCCTCGCCCACCAATTGAGCCCGGCTGGCGTTCATCAGCAATAATTCCGTTTCCGCAGTCATGCCGTGGTTTACGTCGCTATGCTTGAGGGTATGCCTAATTTCTTCCCCTATGAGCGTGCCGCCCGGTTCGCGAAACTTCCGCACAGGATATCCGAGCGCATGGAGCCGCTGAGCCAGAATGTCGATCTGGGTCGATTTTCCGCTTCCTTCGGTTCCCTCGAAGCTGATGAACAGTCCGCTCATAATTTTTTGAGGCGGGCTCCCTTCGGCGTATCCTCGATGGCCCAGCCCTTGGCTTTAAGCGCGTCGCGCATCGCATCGGCCCGTTTAAAATCTTTTGCTTTGCGCGCGGCTTCCCGCTCCTCCAGCAACGCCTGCAATTCGGCTGGAATTTCCGATTGTTCGATTCGACCGACTGCCAGCACCGAATCAATTTTCTCCCAGGCTGCGAGCGCTGCCGCGGCCTGGGCTGGATCGGTTTTGCCCGAGGCCAAAAGGCGATTGTGTTCGCGCACCCAATCAAAGACCGCTCCCCACGTTGCGGAAATGTTGAAATCCTCATCCATCGCAGTGGAGAATTTTCCCACCAAGACGTCCTCGGCGGGCGCGCCGGCAGGGCTGGCGGCGGCGCGCAATTTGGCCAGGCATTCGTCGAGGCGGGCGAGGGCCGTCCGCGCTCCGCGCAGTCCGTCCATCGTGAAGTTAAACGATTCGCGGTAATGCGCCTGGAGAAGCGCGTAACGGATTTCCCTGCCGGTGAAACCTTGATTCAACAAGTCGCGGACGGTGAAATAATTGCCCAGGCTCTTGCTCATTTTTCGGCCCTCGGCCAGCAGATGGGCGCCATGCATCCAATACTTGACAAACGGCCGGCCCGGCTCTTGCGCGCCCGAGCCTTCGCTTTGGGCGATCTCGTCTTCGTGATGGGGGAAGATCAAGTCCTCGCCGCCGAGGTGCAGATCGAAACTGCTGCCGAGCATCTTCATGCTCATGGCGCTGCATTCGATGTGCCAGCCCGGACGGCCTTCGCCCCAGGGACTCGGCCAAAACACAACTCCGTCCGCCGGGACACGAGCTTTCCACAGGGCGAAGTCCGCCACGGCTTCCTTGGCGTATTCGTCGCTGGCCACGCGTTGACCGGGCCGCATCTCCTCGAAATTCAGATTGACCAACTGGCCGTAGCGCGCTCCGCCCGCCTGGTATTTCTCGATGCTGAAATAGACCGATCCATCCGCGGCGCGATACGCCAGGCCGCGAGCCGTCAGCTTTTCGATCAAGCTGATGATGTCGGCGATATGTTCCGTGGCGTGAGGAATTTTATGTGGACGCAGGCAGCCCACCGCCTGAAAATCCTCGAAAAACGACGCCTCGTATTTGGCCGTGAAGTCTCGCAACGGCATCTTCGTCTGCGCCACGCCCTTGATGATCTTGTCCTCGACGTCCGTGATGTTCATGACGTGATAGACAGCGAAACCTTTGAATTGCAGGTAGCGGCGGACGAGATCGGCAAAGACGAAGGTCCGAAAATTGCCGATATGGGCGAAATCATAGACCGTCGGCCCGCAGCAATAGAGGCCGACTTTTTTGCCGGCTTGATCCAGCGGAACGAATTCCTGCACCGAGCGCGACAGAGTATTGAACAAACGCAACGCCATCGCTGGCTATGTATCCCTCCCGCCGAAGAATTTCAATCCTGCATTACAGGTGCGCAAAAAGAGCCAGACCGGGCGGGCTTTCGTGGCGACAAGCCAAATAAATAAACCGCGAATGGTTTGACCAGCTTTGACTGACCTTGACCGGTCTGACTGGACGGCCCAATCCCGCATCAAAACAGTATGAAACTATCCCAAATTATCATGGAAATCAACAACTTAGGCAATTTCGAGTATCTTGAACCATAGGGAAATGCTCTATCCGCGAAGAAGAATTCAAACATTTCATTGCGTCAAATCAATCGGCCCGGCGGTTTGACTGGGTTTGACTGAGCCGGACTGACCCGGACTTTGCGAAGCCAAAAAGTTCCAGGAATTATGTGGAATTATCATGGAAATCAAGGACTTACAAAGGGAGGGCCAACATAAGGAAACGAAGGTAACGAAGTCCAAGTCAAGGCACCGGACATAATCGAAAGGCCCGATCTTCTTCGTTCGTTTGCTAAGTTCGCTTGGTGGGATCATCCCGGATTTGGCTCCTTTTGACCACCTGTGCCTGCCAAGCCCGATATTTTTTATCTGCGATTATCTGCGATTACCCGCGGTTTATCGATAACCGAGCAGAACTTCACCTTCGACTCCTGACTTAGCCAAGCCGTTTTGTGCTTCCACAATTCCCATATTTCAAAGAACAGGACGCCTGAGCGCCTCGAATAGGACTACCATAACACGCTTTAGTGGGAATGCAATGACATTTTAGAGGGGGCCGATTGCCAGCTCGAAACCAGCACTGGAGAAAAGTTTAGCCAGTGAACATTTGACGGCCCCGCATTTGGGTCGCCGGGTTGATTTTAAAGCGTAAGGATGTGGGTCGCTGTTGCGAATGGATAAAATGAATGGCTGAGAAGGCAGCCCAAGAAGGCAGTGATTTAGTGAGTAGGCGTCCACGCCTGCGAGTTGGGGCGGCGTCCCGTCGCCACTTAGCGATGGGGCACCGGGACGGTGCTGGAACCCGCACCCGAGGACGGCTACGCTACATCACACCTCGGCCTGCCGATAACATGTCTCCCACCGAATCGGATCTGCACAAAAATTGAGATGCGCCGCGGTCTTATTTTCAGACTATTCCACAGTCGCTTTTTTTGGGACGGCCCGTTACTGTTTCTGACCACAGCTCAAGAATCAGATGCGTTTCCTGAATAATAGGATAAAGCGACGCGATGGAGCCGGTTTCGGCGGATTCCGCCGTGATTGGCCTGGCGCTGGCGTGGCGCGGGCATGTTGCTGGTTGCGCCTTGGCATGGTCACTGCGATGGCCTCGGGAGCGCCCGCAAGTCCATCAGAGGATGCCGGAACGAACATCCATTCGCTGGCTGAACTCCAACGCCTTGTTTCCCGAGATGGGCGCGATATCGAATCGTTTCGAATCGAGGGCGTGGTTTGCACGGTGGCGGGCGGTGGGAAGTTGCTGGCCTTGCAGGACAGTTCAGCATGTGTTTTGGCCGAAGTGCCGGCGCTGGACAAAACGATTCAAGCCGGGGACTGGGTGGCGGTGACAGCAAATCATTGCACGCTGACGCGGGGCCCGTTCGGGATTCAGTTCGGAACGGCGCCGGTGGTGAACAATGACGGCCATCACCCGGCTTCCGTCAAAATTGGCAAGGTGTACCTGGAGAAGGGCCTGAACCCGATCCGAGTCACCTGGTTTAACGGCTACGGCAATTACGCGTTGCAATTGGATTACGAAGGCCCCGATTTTCCGCGCCAAATAATTCCCAACTCGGCGCTTTGGCACAAACCGAAGGGCGCGGGTGATTTCCAACCGGGGCTTGATTTCGAGGCCTACACCGGGGACTTTTACTTCACGTTGCCAGATTTTGGCCGGCTTACATCGGTGGCTCAAGGAGTGGCCACCAGCATTGATTTGCGGTACAGCATCCGCCAGGAAGGCGCCGCTCTGGCATTTAACGGGAACCTGAAAGTCACAAACGCGGGCATCTACACTTTTTATCTCAGTTCTGACGATGGCGGCTATTTGTACGTTGGAGATCCCGGCGCTGGCTGCCAAATCACGATGATCGAGCACAAAACTGTTCCCGCGCCCATACGCTTCAAAGAGACGCTGGCCAACGAGGACGACCACCTGTGGACTGAATTGGAGGGTGAGGTCACGTTTGCCGCACCCTACGAACATGAATTGAATTTGGAATTGGCCGCCAAGGGAGAACGAGTCCAGGTGGTGGTCATGGATGGTTCCTCATTGTTTTCCAAAAATCTCCTGCATCGTCGTTTGAAAGTCGTGGGAATTCTCGAAGCACTGTCGGACGTGGATCAGGAACATCGAGCGCGTCTGATCGTTCCCGGACCTGGCCAAATAGACATGCACGATGCTCCGCAGGGCATGGCGTCCTTCGGCTCGGACACAAATAAGGTCATTACTTTGATTGAAGGAATCCGGAATCTTACGCCTGCGGCGGCGGCCCAACATCTGCGGGCCAAAATCCGCGGCGTCGTTATTTGGAATTCTGAAAACAACTTCGTGCTGCAGGATGCCACCGCGGGAGTGTACATCCGATACAATTACAGCAATTGGGTCCAACAACCGCGCGTCGGCGAATCCTGGGAAGTTGAGGGAACGACCGACCCTGGAGATTTTTCACCTACCCTGATTGGACTTAAAACGACGTATTTGGGCAGCGCAGCTTTGCCGGAACCGATTCGACCCACCCGAGATCAACTGCTTAACGGAAGCCTGGACGCGGAATTCGTTGAATTGCGCGGCGCGCTTACGGAAATTTCTCCGAGCAACATGGTTCTTCTGACTGCGGAAGGAAAACTTAGAATTCTAAGGAATGACGATCATCCGCTCCCTTATTTGCCGTCCCCGTATCCAGAGAACAAATCTATTATTGACAGTATCGTGCGAATTCGCGGTTGTCTGACAGCTCGTTGGGATACGCCAAGCCGGCAGGTGAAGGCGGGAGAGATTTACATAAGCCCGGGCTATGTGCAAATCGAGGACCCCGCGCCCGCGGATCCCTTCCAATTGCCCACTCGACGGGCCGCGGATTTGCTATGGTTTGACCCAAGCCCAAACACGTTGGAGAGAACGAAGATCCAAGGGCAGGTCTTGTTCTCGCGTCCTGGCGAATACTGCTTGCAGGACGAATCCACGGGCTTTCGGTTGAGAACGAAGCAGCCGATGGCTTTGCAACCGGGCGATCTGGTGGAAGCTGTGGGTTTCCGCCAATTAGGAGGGCCTTCTCCGATTCTGCAAGAGGCGCAAGTCCGCGTCATGGGCCAGCGTTCGCTGCCGGCGCCGGTTTCAATCTCAGCCACTGAGTTGCTCAACTTGAGCCATGATTCGACACGGATCCGGTTGGAAGCAACGCTTTTAAGTGATCGGACCTACCGGAGAGAAAGTGTTTTGGAATTGCAAGCCGGCCAAAACCATTTTATCGCCCGCCTGAAGTCCACCACGCAAAGCATCGCTCCGCTCGTGGCCGGGAGCCAATTGGAGTTGACCGGTGTCTATTTCGCCGTTGGCGGCGAACAATCCAGCGGCAACCTGGATGCATTCGAACTGAAAATGAACAGTCCTGGAGACATCCGGCTGGTCAGCCAGCCGCCTTGGTGGACGGTGCGCCGGGCATTGACCATGATGGCAGTGCTGGTTGGAGTGCTGGCGGTCGCACTGGTCTGGATCACGCTGCTGCGACGGAAAGTGGAGGAGCGGACCAAACAATTGCAAAAACAAATCGAGGAGCGACAACTGGTCGAACAACGGCGAATCATGGAGCAGGAGCGCACCCGCGTCGCACAAGATTTGCATGACGAGCTGGGAGCCGGGCTGACGGAAATGGGCTTCCTGGGCGATTTAGTGAAAAACCCGGCCGTTCCCGCGCCGGAGAAACAACGGTATTTAGGCCAGATGACAGATACGGCGCGAACGTTAGTTACATCGTTGGACGAAATTGTGTGGGCGGTCAATCCTCGTTACGACTCCGTCCCATCTCTGGCCAGCTATTACACTCTTTTTGCCCAGCGTTTTCTCGATTTAGCCGGTGTGGCCTGCCGCCCTCAAATGCCGGCCAGCTTTCCAGATTATCCGCTGGATGCCAAAGGGCGGCACGGCCTTTTCCTTGCCTTCAAAGAAGCGCTGAATAATGTCGTCCGGCATTCCGGGGCAACCGAAGTCAACTTGAAGATTGAGATGCGGCAAAGCGAGCTCATCATTTTCGTCGCGGACAATGGGCATGGATTCGATTCCAATGGCAATGGGACGGAGGGCGAAGGCTTGCGAAGCATGAGGCACCGTTTGGAGCAATTGGGCGGAGTCTTCGAAGTCAGAAGCCAGCTCGGTTCGGGAACTCAAGTCGAACTGCGGCTGCCGGTGACCAATCACGCGCTATGATCAAAGTTGCCATTGTCGAAGATCACAAAACTACGCGCGAAGCGTTGGAACGCATCATTAATCTTTCGACGGACTGCCGATGCGTCTGCGTGTGCGCCACGGCTGAAGAAGCATTGCGCACCATCCCCGCGCATCAACCGGAAGTTTTATTGATGGACATCCAACTGCCGAAGATGTCCGGCGTGGAATGCGTGGCCAGATTCAAGGAGTTGCTGCCGGCCGTCCAAGTCATCATGGTGACCGTCTATGAGGATCCGGATACGATCTTCCGCGCCCTCCGCGCTGGAGCTTCTGGCTACGTCCTCAAGAGAACGACACCGGATAATATCCTCAACGCCATTCGCGAAGTGCAACGCGGAGGCGCCCCCATGAGCGTGGAAATTGCGCGCAAGGTCATTGCTTATTTTCATGCCCAGGCCGCGGCCACCAAAGAAACCGAAAATCTCTCCAACCGGGAGCGGGAAGTATTGGGATTAGTCGCGCAAGGTTTATCGAACAAGGAAATCGCCGACAAGCTTGGTGTTTCGCTGGATGCGGTTCTTTGGCATCTGAAACATATTTACCAGAAGCTGCATGTGCATTCGCGAAGCGAAGCCATCCTCAAGGTTCGTCCCCGCATTTGAGGCGCTGTCAAAAACTACCTGTTTTGGGAGCTAGTCGAGGGCGGGCTTCACGTGTTAAAACTATCGCGAAACACCACCTTAACCGATTAACCGAATTAGAAGTAAAACGTGAAAAACTGGATTGGACGGGTGTCGCCTGCGCGGCGGACCAACGAAGTCCATCCGTGTAATTTGACGAAATCTTTACGATTCTGCGAAAAAAAACGTAACATTATTCTTGCACTAAAGACACTGTTTCGGCATCATTCACCTTATAGCACTCATCTCACAAACCGACTCATCATCTCTATGACTCACACTCGCTCTATTACCAAATCCGCAATTCTGGCGGCTCTTCTCTTGTTTCCGGCCAGCGCCTTTTGCCAGGTCACTGGCGTCATCGGAGTTAAATTCGGATTCACCTCTGGGACTGGATACGCAGTGCCGACTGACCTCGCGCCAACGGATGCCGCCGGCATTTTGGTTGCTGGCGATTTGGCCGTTTCCAACTGGAACAACCTTTTGGTGGCAAGCGTGTCCCCGCTAAGTGCGTCTGAGAACGTCACTTGGCCCATTGCCCAGGACAGCGCCGGCAATGCCCTGTCCGGCGTGACCCTAACCCCCGCCGGCTTCAACGACGGCTGGTATAGTGGCGGCAGCGATTGTCCGAATGCGCGATTGCTCGAGGCATTTTGGAAACTCAATCTTGGCGATGCCAACCCCGGAGTGGGAACGACTGCCGGCGGCCACACTTATGCCACAATTACGTTGTCCAATCTTCCTGCCAGCACGTATGACGTTTATGTGTATGTCAATGACAACAACGGCAATTACTGGGGTAACATCGAAGCCAATACAGTTATTGCTCTCGGCACCAATGTCGATGATGCCGGCTTTAACGGAGACGATAGGGATCCTTGTGGACTAACCCCACAGTTGCACACGGCGACAGGATTCGGCAATCCCGCCAATTACATGGAGATGCCAGCCGTCGCGACCACCGCCGGAGGCACTATTGTCATCAGTGTAGTTTCGTTTGGAGGCGGTGAGATTGCCGTACCCGGGGTTGAACTTGTGCCAACTGGAACTAGCATCGCCTCTTATCCGCCTCTTTTCGGCGCTTTCACCGAGTCTCCGGCCACTGCCAGTAGTGGCATCCTGCCGGGAACTGATGTGACTTTGACCGATGAAGCTTTCGGAGAGCTGCCGATTACTTACCAATGGCAAACTGACGGCGGGAGCGGAAGCACGCCGACCAATATTCCGAGCGCAACCAGCACCAATCTCGTGGTCAACACCACTGGTTGGGGCGCGGGCACTTATGTATATGATTTGGTGGCCAGCAACTCCTTGGGAACCAGCACCAGTTCCGACATTAACATCGTCGTGCCTGTCACCAGCCCGACGCCCGGCATTGGCGTGCAGTTTGAAGGAGGCGGCAACGGCTATCAAACGCTCAACCCTGGGATGGCGGCCGGCTATGTTCCGCACCAATCTTGGAACGTGGATGACGAGAACACCGGAGTTACCGACACTAATCTGGTTGATAACACAGGCGCCCCAACGGCCGCCAAAGTTAATGTCACTTTTAACGCCGGCCATTATGGATCGGGCGACAACACCAGCACGCCTGATGGCATTTTGATGTCTGGAGGATTTTGGAGCGGCGGTGGGTACACGGTTAACATGACCGGTGTTCCCTATACTATGTATAATGTTTATCTTTACATGCTCAACGATAATAATCCTAATCGTCGCTATGGCTTTAGCCTGGGAGCCCAAACTTATTGGGGGTCGGTATTTAGCGGGGGCGGTTATTCTGTTCCACCTTATACACTGGACACCCAAACGACAGAGTTAGGCAAAGGCTCTCAGATGCAAGCCACTGTGGTGCAGTTCACCAATATCATAGGCGGCAGCTTTAGCATAGCTGGACAGACCCCTGACGGCAACGTGGCCCTGATGGGAATGGAAATAACAGCTTTGGCCTCCAGCGGGCCGCCTGCCGTCGGTTCAATTTTGACGTCTCCTTCTTACGCCGCCAATGGCGTAGTGGCCGGACAAATTGTGACTCTGACCGACTTGGCCGTGGGCTCGCCGACGATTTCTTACCAGTGGCAAACGGACGGCGGCAGCGGGAGTGCGCCCACAAATATTCCCGGAGCGACCGGCACCAATCTAGTGGTGAACACCGCCGGTTTGCCTGGTGGCATTTACGTCTTTGATTTGGTGGCAGCCAACTCCTTGGGCACCAATAGCAGTGTCGCGATCAACATCACCGTTGTGCCCGCCATCGTCGCCGCGCCCGGCGTCAGCATCCAATTTGAAGGAGACGGAAACTCTTCAACGTTGAACAGCGTTACACTGGCGGCCGGTTATCTTCCTCACCAATTCTGGAACGTGGATGACCAGGGTAGTGGAGGCACCGATGCAAATTTGATTGATTACACAGGCGCCCCAACCGGCGCCAGCGTTACTGTCCAGTACGGTAATGGCCAGTATCATTCGAGCGACAACACGAGCACGCCTGATGGAATCTTGATGTCTGGCGGATATTGGGCCGGCGGTGGCTATACCATCACGGCCAGCAATGTTCCTTATTCGACATATGAAGTTTTACTTTATATGCTCAACGATGATAATCCCGAACGCCGCTATGGATTTACCCTTGGAAGCCAGACGTATTGGGGATCGGTGTTTGATGGAAACGGTTACAGTGTGCCACCTTACACCTTGGACACCGAGACGACAGAGTTGGCAGAAGGCACTCAGATGCAAGCCACCGTGGTTCAGTTCACCAACATAACCGGCAGCAGCTTTACGATTACCGGGCTGACCCCTGATGGCAACGTCGCGCTGATGGGAATGCAAGTACTAGACATCTATACAGGGCCTGCCATTGCCGGGCCGGTCTCCATTTCAACCACCAACACCATCTATCCGGGAGTCCCGTTCCAGCTCAGCGAACTTCCTATTTCAGGCGCGCCGCCGTTGTTCTATCAATGGCTGACTGACGGCGGCAGCGGAGGTACTCTGACGAACATTCCCACTGCTACCAACAGCACTCTGTCGGTGGACACGACCCCTCTTGCGCCCGGCAGTTATAACTACGAAGTTGCCGTTAGCAATTCGATCGGCTCCTCTACCAGCGCGGTGTTTACTGTCACTATTGAGACCAGTGCGCCTTTACTCGTGACTGACATAACTCCAGCGCCGTTAAGCGAAGGCTACGTCGGTCAGACCTTGACCTATCCAGTTACATTCATCGGAACCTTACCCATCACTTACCAATGGATGGTGGACACGGGTAGCGGTCCCACGGCTATCTCGGCTTCCGGCAATCCCAGCGCCATCACCTCCACATTGGTCCTGAGCAACCTCCAATTCGCCAATGCGGGCACCTATAGCCTGGCCGCGTCGAACATCGTTGGAGGGAATGTGAGCAGCACTTCGACGCTGACGGTGCTGGCGGATCTTCCCGCGCCCGGCGCTGGCACTTATGGCGCCCTGGAGTTGGCGGACGGCCCGGTGGCCTATTGGCGGCTTAACGAAACCGAGGATGCTTCCACCGGCATTTTGCCCGCTTATGATGCCAGTGGCCATAATCTTGACGGTCTCTATGGCGTGAACTCCGAAAATGGATTCAATAACATTAGCGGTCCTCAATCTCCCGGCTTCCCTGGATTCGAGGCCAACAATACGGCGCTCCAAACAGAGAATGCCGCCCCGGATACGTATGTCACAGTGCCGCCGCTAAATCTTAATACCAATGCGGCGACGATCACGGCCTGGATTTATCCCACCCATATTCAGACCGTTTTTAATTCAGTGTTCAAGTGGCAAAACGAACTCGACACGGATGCCGCGGGTTTGGGCTTTGGACCAACCGTAAACTCAGGCGGCATGGCCGCGCTGGGTTACACGTGGAATAGCAACAGTGCGGCGACGTATAACTGGAACTCAGGGCTGTTTCCTCTTTCAGGCCAATGGTCCTTTGTGGCTTTAGTGATCACTCCCACCGATTCCACGATCTATCTTTACTACATTGATCCGAACACGTCGCTTCCCGACCTCTACTCGGCGGTCAATCCGCTCACCAACCAAGTCGAATCATTCGAAGCCGGAACCACTCTGATTGGAAGCGATCCTGATAGTGTTGAATCCCGCACTTTCTTTGGAGACATCGATGAAGTCGCCGTGTTTAACCAGGCGCTTTCCAGCGCGCAAATTCTGGGTATGTTCACCAAGGCAGCCGGAATATCCGGTGGCATTGCTCCACAAATTACCGGACAGCCAGAACCGGTTGGCACTTTTGCGAACCAGACCATCGCTTTCAGCGCCACCGGCATCAACGGCACTTCTCCATTTGGCTATCAATGGCAGTATATCACCGCGGCTGCCACCAACAATTTGACCAACGGCGGCAATATATCCGGTGCGACGACTTCCACTTTGACGATCAGCAATGTAACATCGGCTGACGCGGGGTCATATCAAGTGACTGTCACGAATTCCGTTGGCACGACGATCAGCAGTAATGCGGCCTTGGTCGTCGCCACACCGGTGCCAGGTTCCTATGAAGCTGCTGTCGTGCAATATCATCCGTTTGCATTTTGGCCGCTCAACGAAACCAACGCCAATCCGGCTAGCGGCGACGCATTCGCACTTGAATACGCGAATAACTTCGTTGGGACCTACCAAATTGGCGCTCAAGATGGATTCAATGGGATCGTGGGGCCGGAATCGCCGGCACTGCCCGGTTTTCCTGCGACCAATACGGCGCTCGCGACCTTCCTGAGCGTAAGTAACTCCTACGTCTCGGCATCGGCCGGCGCTTTGATCGCCACCAACATAACCTACACCGCGTGGATTAACCCGAGCGGTCCTGTGGCGAATTGGGCTGGAATTCTTATGGACCGGGGCAGCCCCACTACCGGCACCGGCTTCGGCTTTGGCGGAACTGTCAACGGGAGCGGCGTCAGCGAGTTGGCTTACACTTGGAACGACAACAACCAGGACACCTGGGGTTTTGACTCTCTCTTATTCCCTGCCATCGATGAATGGTCCTTCGTCGCATTGGTTGTCGAGCCGTCGCAGGCGACGATTTACCTCATTGGCACCAACGGTGTTGTCCAATCCACAAATAACGTGATCCCTCAGGACAGCGAGGAGTTTGCCGTGGCGTGGCATATTGGAAACGACGCCGCGGATGGCGGCAACGGCGGCCGGACCTTCTCCGGCAGCATTTCTTCAGTCGCCGTATTCCTTTCCGCGCTCTCCAGTGCCCAGATCGAAACACTGGCGGATGTGGGCTTCGGCATCACTCCACCTGTGGTGGTGAACATCGCCAAGTCCGGCCCGGGAACCTTGACCCTCAGTTGGTCGTCCGGCACGCTGTTGCAAACAACGAACCTGGTTGGACCATGGGTCACGAACGCGGCGGCAACTTCGCCTTACAACATCTCTCCGACCAATGCCCAACAGTTCTTTAAGGTAGTGCAGTAAGGTCGTGGCGCTTGCGTGACCGGCCGCGGGCAGTGGCATGGTTTCAAGCAAGCGCCTGCGGCCGTGCGGCCCAAGGTTGGTCACGCTTTTGGCACTGTTATGATTTCATGGCAGTGCCAATACGTTTATTAGTAAAAGCTGGACGAATTCGCATTTTTCCACCATCATCTGTGCTGTTAGGAAAGAGAACCCTATGAGTGAATTCAAGTTTTCATGTTCCCACTGCGGACAGCACTTGCAGTGCGAAGAGGCATTCTCGGGACGGCAGATTCAATGCCCGTCCTGCCATCATCTCATCCGAGTTCCACCTGTTCCCGGGCAGACGGCGAAGTATGATCCACAATCCGGCATGACGTGGCAGACACACGTTCCGCTCCCGAAAAATCAGTCTCCCATCGACCCTCCGCCGAAAAACAAAAGTTAGAGCGGACCTGAGCAGGCTGGCTAGATCAGTGATTGCATATGAAGGCGCGCGCGAAAGCAGTTTCAATCGCGCGACAGCGGGCTGGCCAGGGATAACTGACCATTTCGGTTATTGACGTTAAACTTGAGGCACCGTTAATCTGACACATGATAAACTTTACCGATTTATCTACAACCCAACTTAAAAACATCATTGCAATTAAAGAACAAATCGAAGAATTGCAAAGTCGGTTGGATTCCATTGTCTCAGGCAAGGGTTATCCAAGTTCCACCATCGCCGGCAAACGCCGCCGCCGCATGTCGGCTGCCGGCCGCGCAAGAATTGTTGCCGCGGTCAAAGCCCGCTGGGCGAGGTATAATCGAAAGGCCGGTTCCAACGCAGGGAAGAAGGGCTTGAGGCGATTAAGCGCCGCCGGCCGGGCGGCCATCATTGCTGGCGTAAAGGCGAGATGGGCCAGGTCAAAGGGCACGGCGGCCAGAGCGACGGCGCGCAAAAAGCGCGATGGACGCAGCAGTCCTGCGGTCAGGGCAAAGCTGGCGGCGGCGGCCAAGGCCAGGTGGGCGAAGGCGAAGGCAGCCGGAAAGACTGCCCTCTAACTACAAGGTTCCGCAATTCCACCAGCAAAGCGAGAAGGGGAGCGGCCACACGCCTTGTTCCCATCATGAAAGCCATTCGCGTTCAACAATTCGGCGGGCCGGAAGTCTTGGTGTTGAAGAATGTTCCCGACCCGGAACCCGGCCCAAACCAGGTCCTCATTCACGTGCGGGCCATCGGCGTGAACCCAATCGAAACGTATATTCGCGCAGGAAAATACGTCAATGCCTCCGTGCCATATACACCGGGAACGGACGCGGCGGGCGAGGTGGCCAAGATCGGCCCGCGAGTGCACCACGTGAACGTCGGGGCGCGCGTTTATACCACCGGCAGCGCGACCGGCGCTTACGCCAACATGACTGTTTGCGAAGCGGCGGATGTGCACGGGTTGCCGGACGGGACATCGTTCGCTGAGGGCGCGGCTTTGGGAATTCCTTACGGAACGGCCTGGCGGGCGCTGTTTCAGCGAGCGAGCGCCACACCGGGCGAGACGGTCCTGGTTCACGGCGGCAGCGGCGGTGTTGGCACGGCGGCGGTGCAATTGGCGCGGGCCGCCGGACTGACGGTCATTGCCACGGCGGGGACGGATATCGGGATGCAATTGCTCCGCAAATTGGGCGCTCATTATGTTTTGAATCACCGGCAGACCGATTATTTGGCGGAGGTGCCCAAGCTGACCGAGAACCGGGGCGTGGACGTCATTCTGGAGATGCGGGCTGACGTGAACCTCGGCAAGGACCTTCCGCTTTTGGCCCGGAACGGGCGAGTTATCGTGATTGGCAGCCGGGGCAAGGTGGAAATTGACGCGCGCGACGCGATGATGCGGGATGCCGATATTCGCGGCATGCTTCTTTTCAACGTTTCGGTCAAAGACAAGGTTTCGATTCGTGCCGCGTTGCAGGCCGGATTGGAATCTGGCACGGTCAAGCCGGTCATCGCCCGCGAACTCCCGTTGGAAGAAGCGTCTCGCGCTCACCAACTGATTATGGAACCGGGCGCGTCCGGGAAAATTATTTTAATTCCAAAGAATTGAAGCACGTTGCTTGAAAGGCAGATGGGTCCAGTCAAGTGAAATTCTTGATGAAAATTTCCACGTATCCCTCGGGCGTAAACGGGCGTATGGCGGGGCTTCGCAGGTAGGCCTCGCCGGCGGCGAGATAGCCGTTATACTCGCCTTCGGTCATGGCCGAGAGGTAACGATGCAATTCCTTGTAACTGAAATTGCGCTTGTCAATAAAAGTATTGGCCGGAATGTAGTCGGTGATATTGGGGGCCCCATAATAAATCGGCACGCAGCCGGCATGGAAGCAATCGAAAAGCTTTTCCGATATGTAATCGCTGTCGATCGAATTCTCATAGGCGAAGCAAAAACGATAATCCAACAAGGTCCGGTGCTTGCCTTTGACATTCGGGCCGATGAAGGAAGGGAATCTGCGAAACTTGAGCATTTTGAACAGCCCAATTCTTCGGTAGGCGGCGCGCACGGCGAAATTCAAAAACGAAAGGGGGCCGGGCAACAGTAACCTGTCCCACTCCGTTCCCATCAAATCGAAGTCCCGCGGCGCGTTTCTCTCAAACCACCGGGCGGCCCGGATGCGTTCGGAAAACAATTCGTTGGGCTTGTTCGATACCATGTAACTTTGGATCAAGCAGCAGAGCTTGCGTTGGCCGAAGGGAATGGCCTCCATTTTCGGCTCCGGCATGCATGGCAGAGCGAAAAGGACGTATTTGGAGGGGTCGATGGCGTACAAATCCTTTTTGAAGGTCAGCACCCGACGGAACGGTTTGTGGGCCGCGGGGTGGTAACTGTCGGGCCGCACGATGGGCGGCTCGCAAATCATGAGGTTCATGTCCGGATGACCGGCCCGAAGCAACGGGCCAAAGTAGCGGTAAGAATAAGGGTAAAGGCGGCTGGGATAATCAATAAAAAAGACCCTGTCAAACCACTCCAAAGGCTTCATGTCCAACGTGGCCACTTCGTGCCCCATGGATTGCAAAGTCTGGCCCAAAAGCCGCGAGGGTCCGGCCCAATCATGCCCCTGCGTTTGGACTGTTTGGGTAAACATCCGGTTTTGGTTGAAGGCTGGATAGAAGTTCCAAAAACCGAAATTCATAGCAGCGGACGCCGGAGGAAAGGGCCGAGGCAAAAGCGGTATCGAATGGTCGGAATTGAATCCGGCATGATGGTCATCGTCTTGGGGCGGAAAATGGCGCAGAAGGGGCAATTTGTCCATTTCTTTCCCATGAAAAGACAGCGTTGACAGGAAAAGGGCGCAGGCGTAATCTTTTGTGAACAAGTAAAAGGATTGTGAATATATTTCGAATCAGCCTGATTATTGCCATTCTCGCCGGATTAGGCGCCGGCGCCGTAACTTTCTTCAAAGTGCAGGATATTATTGTCACCACACGCAACGAACGCGACGATTGGCACAAGAAGGACACCGATGAAATCGCGGCCCACACCAAGACCAAAGCAACCCTGAAAACGACCCAGGCTAAATTGGACACCACGGAAAAGGAATTGGCCCAGACCAAGACCGATCTGGATAACGCCAATGCCAAGGTGGCGGAATTGGACAAAAAAAGTACCGATTTGCAAGCCAAATTGGAAACGACCACCGGCGAGCGCGACGATGCCCAGCAAAAGCTGGAAGCCTGGCGCATTCTGGGACTTTCGCCGGAGGAAATTAAGGCCATCATTGCCGATCGGGAAAAGGCGCGGAAGGCCAACGAGGCTCTGATGGGCGAGAACAAGCTCCTGGTCTCGCAGGTAAACGAGTGGAAGAAGCGTTGGAATGATTTCTTCGGCGATCAAGGGCCAGTCCTGCTGCCGACCGGTTTGCGCGGAAAGGTGCTGGCGGTGGATCCCAAATATGATTTCGTTGTGCTTGACATCGGTGAGGACCAGGGGGCCAAGGAAAGAGGAGAGATGATGGTTGATCGGGACGGCAAATTACTTGGCAAGGTGCGAATTAAGACTGTGTCGAAGGACCGGTCTATCGCGAATATCCTTCCCAATTGGAAGCGCGGCGAGATTACTGAAGGCGACGAAGTTCTCTACTGATGAAAAGGTTGCGCACAATTATATGCGCCTTGGTTTTTGTGGCGGCGGCGGGATTTTTGACCGGCTGCGTGACGGACGAAGACGCAGGGCTGTCTCCGAATCCGTGGAATCAGCCGAGCGGATGGGAAGGCCCCCTGCCCTCGACCATCAATCAAGGCCGCTGATTACGTTCCGGTTCGCTATTCTTACTTGGCGAACTCCACGCAACGGGTTTCTCTCACGATCGTCACGCGGATTTGCCCCGGATACTGCAATTCTTCCTCGATTTTTCGGGCGATATTGCGCGCTATTATATAGGCTTGTTCGTCGGTGACTACGCCGGGCTGCACCATGACCCGCAATTCACGCCCGGCTTGCAGCGCAAAACACTTCTCCACACCCGGAAACGACAGGCCGATGCGCTCGAGATCTTCGACTCGTTTGATGTAGGTCATGACCGTTTCGGAACGCGCCCCAGGGCGTGAGGCGCTAATGGCGTCGGCGGCGCTGACGAGGATGCCGTAAGGGCCGATATGCGGGACTTCGCCGTGATGGGAGGCCACTGCGTTGACCACCTCCTCGGATTCGCCGTAGCGTTTGGCGATCTCCGCGCCCACAATGGCATGAGCGCCTTCCACTTCGTGGTTGACCGCTTTGCCGATGTCGTGCAGCAGGCCGGAACGTTTGGCGGTGGCGACGTCCAGGCGAAGTTCCGCCGCCATTAGCGCCATGAGTTGCGCGACCTCCACGGAGTGCTGGAGAATGTTCTGGGCGAAACTGTGACGAAAATGGAGCCGGCCAAGCAGTTTGATTAATTCCCCGTGCATGGGGGCGAGGCCCAGAGTGGTGACGGCTTCTTCGCCGGCGCGTTGAATCGCCTGGTCCATTTCCTGGGAAACGCTTCCCACCACTTCCTCAATGCGCGCGGGATGGATGCGCCCGTCCAAAATGAGGCGTTCCATGGCCTCGCGGGCGATTTGGCGGCGCACAGGGTCGAAGCCGGAAAGGACAACGGCGCCCGGCGTGTCGTCAATCAGCACGGTTACGCCCGTGGCGGCCTCGAAAGCGCGAATGTTGCGGCCTTCACGGCCAATGATGCGGCCCTTGATCTCTTCGCCTTTAATATTGACAGTCGCGGTGGAAGTTTCAAAACTGTGCTTTCCCGCGTAACGCTGAATGGCGAGGCTGATGATTTTACGCGCTTGTTCCTCGGCCCGGGCCTTGGCATCGTCAAGTATATGTTGCGAAAGGTGCATGGCGTCCTGCATGCTTTCCTGTTCGATCTGCTTGCGAAAGGCGCTTCGCACTTCGCCCTCGCTCAATTTGGAAACAGCCGCCAATTCCGCGCGCCGTTGGACGATCAGCTCATCGGCCATTTTGAGGCGGGCCTCGGCTTCGGCTGTTTTGGCGAGCAACGCCTCGCGATCGGCGCGCTGCACCTTTTCCTCCTTGACCAGATTTTCCAACTGGCCATTGACCAATCCCTCACGGGTTATAAGACGTTGCTCGGTGACGGCGAGTTCCTTTTGGCGGGCGGCAGCCGACTGTTCAATTTCCGCGCGTGCCTTGAGGGCCACTTCATTGGCCGCCAATCGGGCGTCACGCGTCAGCGCATCTGAGGCCAGTTGCGCTTTTTCCAGGATGTCCTTCCTTTGGCGCTCAAGACCGCCGCGGAGGCTGTGGTCACGCCACGTCCGCAGGACGTAACCAAGGATTAATCCAACAACGACAAAGATTGCGGCGCTCAGGTCAAGGGCCGCGCCCAGCTCAATGGGAAACTTCATCATGAAGTTGCAATCGGTCTTGAAATCTGCAGCCAGCGTGTCTGCGTCAAAATAAAGTTCATGCTTACATCGTGTCCCGCCGCCGGAATTTGTTCCACAACCTGCCGGTCGAAGGCAACTCCGCATTTGGTCCCGGAGAAGCCGGCCAGCAAACGATCATAGAATCCCTGGCCCCGGCCCAATCGGCGTCCAGACAGATCAAATCCTAATCCAGGTGACAGCACCAAGTCCAGACGCTTTAATGAAATGGGCGGACAATGAGGGCCTGGTTCGGCAATGCCAAATTTTCCGGCCGCGCAATCGCGCGTAAGGTGAGAGACTTCGAACGCCTGATATGTTCCCGTTTCCTTAACAAATCCCGGCAGCGCCGTCTTTTTGCCTGCTTGCCGTGCTTCGTCGATCAAGGGCGAAAGATCCAATTCACCCGCCAGCGGAGCGTAGAACAGAATGGCGCCGGCCTGCTGCCACGCGGCTTGTCGCCGCAAAAGGTCCCGGGCGGCGGACGAGGCTTCGTCCCGTTGCGCGGGGGTAATTGTCTTTATGGCCGCCCGGAAGTGCCGACGCCATTCCGTTTTGTCCATCGACGATTCCAGGTTCATTTCCGCAAGGCCTCGATTTGCGCTCGCCATTTTTCCAAACGTTCTTTAATCTTCTTTTCCGCCCCCTGTTCAGTGGCTTCGTAATATCGGCGCGCCGACCCCAAATAATCCTGCGCCACAAAATGGTCGGGAAAATCGTGCGCGTATTTGTAGTCCTCGCCGTGTCCCAGGCGTTGTGCGCTGGCATAATGGGCGTCCCGCAGCCGTTGCGGAACAGGAATGGTCCGGCCCGAACGGACATCTTCCAGGGCCGCGTCAATGGCCAATATCGCGCTATTGCTTTTGTTGGCGGTGGCAATGTAAATCGTCGCCTCGGCAATGGGAATGCGCGCCTCGGGCCAGCCCACGAACTCCGCCGTTTGATGCGCCGCCGATGCCAGGATCAGGGCCATGGGGTCGGCCAGACCAACATCCTCGGCCGCGCATATCAGTATCCGGCGTGTTATGAAACGCGGATCTTCCCCGGCATGGATCATCTTGGCCAGCCAATACAGCGCCGCATCAACGTCACCGCCGCGCATGGATTTGATGAACGCTGAAATAGTATCATAGTGGCCGTCTCCATCGGCGTCATAAACGACGGCCTTTTTCTGAATGCACTGTTCGGCGGCGGCTAGGTCAATATGAATGACGCCGTTGCTGTCGGGTGCTGTCGTCAATGCCGCGATTTCCAACGAGTTGAGCGCTTTGCGCGAGTCTCCGTCCGCCACTTTGGCCAAATGCCGCAAGGCATCGTCGTCGGCCTTGATTTGCATGTGACCCAGACCGCGCTCTTTATCCGTCAAGGCGCGCCGCAAAAGTTCCAGCGAATCCTCCTCGCTCACGGGCTGCAATTCGAAAATTTGCGAGCGCGACACCAGCGGGGAATTAACAAAGAAAAACGGATTATGCGTGGTCGCGCCAATCAACCGGACCACGCCGCTTTCGACGTCGGGCAGCAAGATGTCCTGTTGGGCCTTGTTGAATCGGTGAATTTCGTCGATAAAAAGAATGGTAGATTGACCGGTGTTTTCCAGGCGGTTGGCCGCTGCCGCCAGCACGCGGCGCATATCGGCAACGTTCGATTCGACGCCGCTCAGTCGCTCAAACTTGTTGCGCGTCTGTCTGGCGATAATTTGGGCCAGCGAAGTCTTGCCGGTGCCCGGCGGCCCATAGAAGATCAGGGACTGGATTCGGTCGGCCTCGATGGCCCGTCGCAGCAATTGGCCCGGACCCAGGATATGTTTTTGGCCGGCGAATTCGTCGAGATTGCGCGGGCGCATGCGGGCAGCCAGCGGTTGAGAGGCGAAGGATTTCGATTCTTCCTTCGCCGTCCCGGCGGTGGCCGTCTCGGGCGCGGTAGAAAACAAATCATTGCCAGTCACGCCGACAAGATACGGCAAGACCGCAGGGCAACCAAGCCCGAAGCTGTTAATTAGAAAGCTTTAGTCCGGCCCGGAACGGCAATCGGATAACGCCCATTGGCATCGGGTTTTGTCGGTGTCGGTGCGTCCCAAGCCAGGACTTTGGGGAAGGTGTCAATTTCCGAATTGATGGCATGGTCCCAACTGACTTCCTTGCCCGAATAGGTGGCCATGCGGCCCATGATCGCGGTCATGGTGCTGTAGGCCCCGTACTCTGCAGTTTCAGCGTAGGGTGTGTCGTTGCGAATGGCAGCGAAAAGATCGTCATGTTCTTGTTGATAGGGGTCTTTGCCTTGGTCGCCGTCGAAACGCCATGAATTATCGCCCTTGATTCGATAGCCACTGACGTCACAAAGGCCTTTTGTGCCCTGCACATGTTCGGAAACGCTGTCCCAGCAACCTTCCATGTGACGGCACTGGCTGCTTAAGCGGCTGCCATCGGCATACTCGAATTCAACGGCGTGATGGTCGAAAATCTCGCCATTATCAATGCCGTTGCGCACTTGCCGGCCGCCCATGCCCCAAGCTCGCACAGGATGACCCTGCTTGACCCAATTAATCACGTCCAGGTTGTGGATATGTTGCTCAACAATGTGATCGCCGCACACCCAGACGAAATAGTACCAGTTATGAATCTGGTATTCCATTTCTGTCGGGGCCCGGCCGAGCTTTTCTTCCAGTTCCTTGCGCGGACGGACCCAGGGAGTGTTGCCATTCCAATAGGCGCGCATGGCAACAATATCACCAATGCCGCCGTCGTGCAGCCGCTTGATGGTTTCAATGTACGGTTTTTGGTGATGCCGTTGCAGGCCGACGGCGACCTTGAGATTCTTCTTCTTGGCCTCTTCGGCCGCCGCCAGCACTTTGCGCACGCCCGGCCCATCGACCGCCACTGGCTTCTCCATGAAAATGTGTTTGTTCTGCTTGACCGCTTCCTCAAAATGCGAAGGCCGAAATCCGGGCGGGGTGGACAAAATCACAACGTCGGCCATCGCAATAGCGTGTTGATAAGCGTCCAAGCCGACGAATTTATTTTCCTCCGGCACATCCACGCGGTCGCCGTGGTTGGATTTCAACTCGTTGTAGCTGCCGTCGAGGCGGTCTTTAAAAGCGTCGGCCATGGCGATCAATTTAATCGGGCCGCTTGTGCTCAGAGCCTGGCTGCAAGCGCCACTGCCGCGCCCGCCGCATCCGATGAGCGCCAGTTTCAGCGTCTCATCTGTGGACGCAAAAACACCGGGCGAAAGCGACGCCACGGCGGCGAGGGTTGAAGTTGTTTTGAGGAAGCTGCGACGGGTCAGTTCGGGAGCAGTGAATTTTTGCGTGTTCATAGATGTAATTTCGACCAGAGGTCGTTCGTTTGTATTCAATATATCAAAGCACTCATACAGTGGTTAGATCAATCCTTTTCCACGCCGCTATGCCAATAATGGTACATCTCTTCAGCGGATGGAATCTTTAGCGGACGGACAACGCGGAACCCGACAAATTGCGCGTCCGTCAGGAACCAGACGCTTTTAGGCAATTGCGGGTCCTGCGCCTTCCAGGCGGAACTGGAACCGCGACGGCAAGCGCTGCGCAATTTATCTGCGTCGTCCTGCCAGGAACCGCCACGCACAACATGCGGATAGGGCTTGGTGGCCTTGTTCCACGGTTCGATCACGGTTTCAGTAAATTGCTTGTAGTAATTGGAGTCGTATTGGTCGAGAGTCCATTGGTCAACGTTGCCGATGATATCGTACAGGCCCCATGGATTGGGTTTTTTCTGGCCGACCTTTTGATATTTGAAATCGCTGTTGTCAGCGAACCAGGCGTACTGCGCAAGTTGGGCCGGGTCATCGCCGAAGAAATAGGTTGTTGTAGTACCGGCGCGGCAGGCGTATTCCCATTCCGCCTCAGTTGGCAGACGGTAAAAATGGCCTGTTTTGGCGCTTAACCATTGGCAATAAATATTGGCCGCGTGCTGGGTCATGCTGATGGCCGGATAACCGTCTTTGCCCATGCCAAAACTCATTTCCACATACGGCTTGGTGGGTTTCGTGACCGCGTCGGCGGCGGCATCGGTGTAATTGGTGGTGGCATCGGCGGGCTGGACGGGTTTGTCGGCCGGATACATGAACAATTCGTACTCGTTCCACGTCACTTCGCACTGTTCCATCCAGAACGGCTCGATCTTAACGTGGTGCTGCGGCCCTTCATCGTCATTGCGTTTCGCCTCGGTCGCCGGGCTGCCCATGACAAACTCGCCAGCGGGAATTGGCACCATGGCGTAAGTGACGGACGTACCGGGAATGGTATTCGTGTAAACCTTCATGTCCGCCTGGGTTTGCTCCTTGCAAGTGCCGAGAATCAATCGGTGGATTTGCTCGGCCAAGGCTTTGTCTTTGGCTTGCGCCCCACCCTTGGCGGGGCCGAGCTTCACATCCGTCGGCCAAACGGCCCCTGATTCCACCCATTTGCCCAATGTTTGTTTGGCTTCGTCGGTCAGCGGGCCGCCGTGGGCAAAGATTGGCTCCACGTCCCGCCCGAAATCAATTTGTCCCGTCGGGGAAGCCGCCCCCGCAGCCGCTTTGGCGGATGGGAAACTGACGCCGGCGGGCCACAATGCGCCTTGAGAGAGCCAGAGACCCAGCGTTTCCCGGGCTTGATCCGCAAGCGGACCCCCATGTTCGAGAATTGGCTCCACGTCGCGCACAAATTCGACCTTCATGATGGTCTTGAGGGTAACCCCTTCGGGCCAATTGGCTCCTTCGGCGATCCATTGGCGAATGGTTTCGGACTGCTCCTTGGTCAATGGCGCTTTGTCCAACTTGGTTGGCGGCATGTGGCTCTCATCGTTCAACGGCAATACCGTCAAATAATAGACCTCGCTGTCCTCAGGATGGCCGGGAGAGATGCGCTGGTCCTTTTTGTGCGGTTTGAAAGCTTCCTCTTTTGTGTCAAGATGGAATTTGCCGTTTTCCGCCGCATGTTGCGGATTATGGCACACCACGCAATTAAGCTCAAAAATGGGTTTAACGTCCGTGACAAAATCCACCGGTTTGGCCATGGCTCCGGTGGCGAAAACGAAGCCTGTGGCTAAGGCTCCGATCGTGTAACACATTGAGAATCTCATTGTTAAGGAGGCGATCATTGATAACGCACTCCCAAAAGTCAACCCCTCGCATGGCGTTTCCGTAAAAACTCCCTAAACAGGGAGGGAGAAAAAGTCACCGAATCGTTTCAATTCCGTCAAATGATTGTAACGGACTAACGGTTAGTCTAGGCGGCGTTGCAGTCCGCACTAAATGGAGCTTATTTTCGACGCGCATCCCTGTGCCCGGTTCGGCGGAAGCCAAATCGTGCTCAACAGGAGGAACAGCCATTTGCCCCGGCATCGCCAAACGCCCGGCGCCGGTTAGTCCCTAAATTACAAAGCATATAAAACCATGCACCTACTTCATGTCAGTCCACTTTTCGCCGTCAGTGCGCTGAGATTCGCCATCGAGAAGGCCACGCCCGAGGGCAAAACCACGATGTCGGCGCTGCTGATCCTGTCCTTGTTCAGTTGGACTATTATCATCAGCAAGGCCCGGCAATTGGGCATTGCAAGGAAATGGGCCAGGAAGTTCTTCACCGCTTACGAGGCCTCGCGCGATCCATTGGATGTCAAACGCAAGGGTGAGACGTTCGAGGGCGCTCCCGCTTACCAGCTCTACATTAGAGGCGCCGATGAATTGGAGTATCATCTGAAGAACTATCCGGTGCAGGTCAAAGCGCGCCCGGATCAAACTTCCGATGCCACCCTTGGCCACGGCAGCACGGAAATCTTTGTGCGAACAAACACCACCCGAATCAGCTCGGCTTCGTTCGAGGCAGTAAAGGTGGTCATGGAGGAAGCGGCGGCGGCGGAGGCGATGGCGTTGGAGAAAGGAATGATTGTATTGTCCACGGCGGTGGCGGGCGGGCCGTTCATCGGTTTGCTGGGCACGGTTTGGGGCGTGATGGAGACCTTTGCCGGCATTGCCACGGCAGGCTCCGCCAGCCTGACGGCGATGGCGCCCGGTGTGGCGGGGGCCTTGATCTGCACCGTCATTGGTCTGCTGGTGGCGATTCCCGCCATGTTCAGTTATAACTTCATGGTCACCACCATTCGGGCCATTACGCAGGAATTGGATGGCTTTTCCAGCCGATTCGCCAACCAGATGGAACATCGGTACGTCGATAGCCGGCCGCTGTCGGAGGAAATCAAGGATGCCAATGAAATGCTGGCCAACCGCATCGTCGGGGCTTTGAAGGGAAATGGCGCCGCGGCAGAATTGCCCGCGCTGGCGAGTCGTCCATAGCCGGTTTTTCTCATGAAAAAGTGCTCGCATTCGGCGCATCATTCGCTCACGGAGCTGAACATTACCCCGTTGCTCGACTTGGCGTTCGTGCTGCTGGTGATTTTCATCATCACCACCACGCCTATTGTCAACGATCTTGACCTGAAATTGCCCGACGCCTCCAAACACCAGAAAGACCCGCCCCGCAAGGCGAACTATATTACTGTCCAGGCTGACGGGAAATTGTGGATCAACAAGGCTTCCGTCAATATCGCCGGGTTGCAGGAAAAATTGGTGGAATTGCGCATTGATGACCCCGATCTGAGCGTCATTGTGCGAGGCGACGGCAAGACTAAATACAGCCAGATTCGCGCCGTGCTGGACGCCTGCCAGCAGGCCAATGTAGCAAAGGTGGACCTGGCCACCGAGGCGGCGGACAAAAGGTAAAAGTGAGAGCCAAGAATGCTTCCGCAAACTGAAAAACGAAAAACGCGCAATTCGGCGAAAGTGAATTTGTTCATATCGCTGGCGTTCCATGGGATTATTGTCATCACGCTGACGTACTTCGCCGCGCGCGAAGGCTTGTTGGGGAAGAAAATCAAAAAAATTGCGGTCGAAATGGTCAAGGAGAAGCCGCCGGAAAAACCTAAAGAGCCGGAAAAGCCCAAGGAAGAACCGCCCAAAGTGGAAACACCCAAAGTGGTCGAAACTCCAAAGGTCGAGGAGCCGAAGTCAGTGGCGCAAGCCGCGCCTCCTCCGACGGCTGGGGAGGCTCCGCCCGTTGCGGCACCTCCCTCGGTGGAAGTTCCTTCCTTCGTGTTCGAGGGCGGGAAGGCGGTCGAGACGACTTCTGATCCGGTGCAGATTTACAAGAGCCTTATCGAGCACTCCCTGCGTTCGCATTGGGATCGCCCGGAAGATATGGACGATCACGCTTTTGTAGCCGAGGTGGAAGTGTCTGTCGATTCATCCGGCCAAATTGATCATCCGGTTTGGAAATCAGGTTCGGGCAACAAGCGCTGGGATGACTCTGTGCGCAAGACACTCGCCAATGCGAGGGCCATGGATCGTCCACCACCGCGCAATTTTCCCGGCACTGTCGTGGTGCGGTTTGATGTGGTCGAAGCTGAGGCGATTGCGCAATAACTCATGAAGAAGATATCTAAACGGGGCCACAGCACGCTGAACGAGTTGAACATCACGCCGTTGCTGGATTTGGTGTTTGTATTGCTGGTGATCTTCATTATTACCACACCGCAGATGGTGAATAGCCTGGAGATGGCATTGCCTTCAGGCAAACCGCCGCCGGCCAATCCCAATGCACCCAAACCGAAGATTCATCACATCGTTGTGGATGAAAAAGGACAAGTGACTTTAGACGGCGCCATCGTTCCCGACGCCCAACTCAAGGATGCATTGCGAAGCCTCAAGGCAACCGATCCGGATCCTAAAATCGTGGTCAAGGGCGCCGACAACGTCGAATACCAAAGCATGATCAAAGTATTGGATGCGTTGCAGCAGTTGGAGATTACTAAAATTGGCCTGGCGACGCAGGGCGGACCGTGAAAAAAATCGAGAACAACGAATGGATATGGTTCGTTCCAAAATCGTAACAATTTCGTCATCTGATTGCCATACGGCTTTGTGAGACTGCTGCGCGCATGAGAACAAAACCGGTTTTTGAGCCTCATTTGGTCATCAACGAAGTCCGAATGCCAAATGGGGGGGAATGGAGACCTCATTTCCGCGGCTGGTGTTTGGTGCATATCGCAAGCGGCATCAGCTATTGGCAGGACCAGAATGGCACCCAGGAAATCGCCCCGGGCTCGACTCTCGTTCTTTGCGCCGAAGCCAGCGGGATTTTGCGCGCCAGTCAACTGAACGAAGTGGCGATCACCTATTTTTGCGTGGAAACAGAGAGATTGCTTGGGCTGCTGAGCTTGCCGGAGCAACATTTTCTCAAGCAACAGGCGGCGCAAAGAAATCAAACTGTGCGCCTGCTTCCCGCAGAAAGTCTCATTTCCGACCGATTTAAAAACGTGCGTTCTACCCCCGGCGCCAGTCCTTCTTCCATGCGCCTGCGCCTGCTGCAACTTTTCCTGGATCTCTTCGAATTGGAAATGGACCAGATTGTTCCTGCTCCGTCAAATTGGGTGGGCGGACGGGAGCGGTTCAGGCAGGTGTTGAATCAAATGGCTGCTTCGGAGTTCGCAGAAATGTCGGTGTCAGAGCTGGTTCCGATGATGTCGTGCAGCCGACGGCACTTGAATCGCTTGTTCCGCGAGGAATTGGGGGCGTCTTTCCGCGAAAAGCAGATTGAATTGCGGCTGGCCAAAGCCTGTGAACTTCTCTCCACCTCGAATGCCAAAGTTGTCGAGGTCGCCTTGGAAAGCGGATACCAGTCGAGCAGCGTATTCAGTGAGCTATTCAAAAAACATTTTGGGGTAAGCCCTGGACAGTGGCGGCGTCAACGCCTCGATTCGCGAGCGAATTCGCGCGCTCCGTTCTAAATGACTCCCGATGTTTTCAAACATGGCGCAACCAAAACCGCGGTTCTCCCATTGCAAGCGCGCCGTCGTGCTTTTTAAAGTTGGAGTGAGCCTATGTGGGTCTGTGATGGCCGCAGACCCTCCCACAAATGGCCCCGAAGCAAAGGTGTCACCCGCCTCGCCACCTGCCCAAACCGTTCATTTTCAGGTGACCCAATACGAGATTTTAGGGAACACGCTCATTCCCGATCAAATGCTCAACAAAATCTTTGCCCCTCATGTTGGCGCCAATGTCACCTTTGATGACGTGGCCAGCGCGGTGAAAGAATTGCAGTTGGAATATCACAATCGCGGTTACGACACGACCAGCGTCACCATTCCGCAGCAACGGTTGACGAACGGCGTTTTCAAGATTCGCGTATTCGAAGGCCGCCTGGCGGAGATTGTTGTGACCGGCAACCGTTACTTCAGTTCCAACAATGTGATACGCGCGCTCCCGGGATTGAAAACGAATATATATTTGAACAGCAAATTGCTGCAGCCGCAATTGGACTTGGCCAACGCGAATCAAGACCGGCAAATCTATCCCGAAATTCATCCGGGGCCGGATTCCAACACAACTACGCTGATTTTGCGCGTCAAAGACCGTCTGCCTGTTCATGCCAAGATCGAGGCCAACAATCAAAGCACTCCTGGAACGCCAGACCTGCGACTGGCCACTTCCGCCGTTTATAACAACCTCTGGCAATTGGACCATTCGTTAGGTCTGCAGTACACTTTTAGTGAGGAGGATTACAAAGCCAACGGAAACTGGAATTACTATGATCGCCCGTTGGTCGCCAATTACAGTGGATTTTACCGGCTGCCGTTAGCCCAGCCTGACTCCTTCGCAGAAACGGCGGCCCAAAGTGCGAATCGCTTCGGGTACAACGAAGCGTCGCGCAAGTTTGTCCTGCCGCCGGCTACAGGCGCGCCGGAGTTGAATATTTATGCCAGCGGCTCAACGATTGACACTGGTATCGTGACGGGCGCACCCAAGACTCTTTTCACCGGGACCAACGGAAGCACCATCGTCCAGCAAACGATTCACCAGGACTTGACGTACAACAGTGCGTTGGGATTTCGGCTGACGCAGCCATGGCCTGAATTCTTCGGCTTCCGGCCCCATTTCCAAATAGGAATGGATTACAAGAGTTATAAGGAAGTGAGCTTTGAAACCAACGATTTCATTTTCACCCAGTTCCTGGTTAGCACGTCCGGAAAGCCCTTTACGCAGGTAAATAACGTGCCATCCCCGGTTCCCACCACGAGCGAGTCTGTTTCGTATTTGCCAATCACTGTTCATTGGGATGCCACTCGGGACGATCCTACCGGAAATACGGCTTTCGGCTTCAATTACAGTCCCAATCTTTGGTATTCCGGCACACGGGAAGAAGTTGAAAGGATTTCCGCTTCTGAAAAGGCCAGCGGCTTCTGGCACATCATCACAGCGAATGCCAGCCGCGAACAGAATCTGCCGAACAATTGGAAGCTCGCCTTGCGGGCAGATGGGCAGTGGGCCAGCCAACCGCTTATCGCTAATGAGCAATTCGGTGCAGGGGGCGTCGCCGGTGTCCGCGGTTACCGGGAAGGAGAAGTTTTCGGTGATTCAGGCTGGCGCGTGACATCGGAAGTCAAATTGCCGCCCTACCGTGTCGGCTTCGCCGGTCAAGGAACAAGCCGCCCTTTAATCGTGCGCGCTTCGTTCTTCATGGATTACGCAGACACATATCTATTGGATCCCCAAGGCCGCAGGCCGGACATTCCGTTGTGGGGCACAGGCTTTGCCGGAGCAGCCTCGCTTGGGCCACATTTCAACGGCATGCTGTCATTCGCATGGCCGTTGTTGAATACACCTTTTACCGAGGCCTACCATGTGCGTATTGCATTTGCATTGAGCGCCCAATTCTAATTTCCCATGAACAAATCCATTTGGCGCGATTGTTACAGGAAATTAACAATTGTCCGCTTCCTGACCGGAGCGGATTGGCGTAGTCTGTTCGCTCTGAATGAACCGAGGATGAATCGCTCACTGAATTTACCAGCAAAGACAGATGTCTCCTGCCTGCGAGCTTGTTGGCGCATCGCCTTGGGATTGGCGGTGACGGTGGCTCTAGTGCAATGGCCTGCCTCAGCGACGCCGTCTCATCCGGTGGTAACGCAAGGATCGGCAACTGTTACGACAAGGGGTTCGACAACCACAATCAAGACTGGCGGCAATACTGTCATCAATTGGTCAAGCTTCAACATCGGCGCGGGCCAGACCACGGTTTTTGTTGAACCGACCTCCACGTCGGTGGTGTGGAACCATATCAGCGATCCCAATCCCACCCAGATTCTCGGTCAATTGGATGCGAACGGCTTCGTTGTCCTGCAAAATCAATCCGGTTTTTACATTGGCGGCAACGCCGTCATCAATGCCGCGGGACTGGTCATGACCACGACCCCAACGGTTCCCTTGAATGTCTTCGGCGGCGGCACATGGGATTTTACCGCGCCGCCTCCCACCGCCAGCATTGTCAATTATGGAGAGATCAACGCCGGACCCGCCGGCTCGGTTTTTCTCATCAGCCACGATATTCAAAACAACGGCAGTATCACGGCTCCGGGCGGAAAGATCGGTCTCTATGCCGGGGAAGATGTGATGGTATCCACGCGCGCAGATGGGCGTGGATTTAGCGCCGAGGTCACGTTGCCGCAAGGTTCAGTCGATAATTCTGGCAAATTGATTGCGGACGCCGGGACGATTGCCCTCAATGCGCAAGTCGTCAACCAAGGCGGTCTCATTCAAGCCAACTCGGTTCAGGAACATGACGGAGTCATTGATATCGTGGCTGGTGACAGCTTGAACCTCGGGGCAGGCTCAACCATCTCAGCCAAAGGGGATGCCCAGGGCGCCAGCGCGGGCGGACAGATCACCATCAAGTCGGGCAACACCTTTAGCGACACGGCCACTTCGGTCATTGATGTTTCGGGTGGCGCACAAGGCGGCAATGGAGGTCAAGTGGAAATTTCCGCGCCGGAAATCAGCGCAATCCAGTCTCAGATTAACGGCCACGCTGCCGACGGTTGGTTGGGTGGCAAGTTGGCGATTGATCCTGTCAACATTACGCTCGGCGCCGCGGGTTCGACTGCTGCGTCTGGAACAGTCAATGAAGGCGATTTGCCATCCAGCTTGACTTTGAATCCGAATTCGCTGGATTCGTTTTCTCAGATTCTCCTGCAAGCTTCTGGAAACATCACCCTCGCGACCTCCTGGAACGTAGCGGACACTGGCAGTCCGACCACGCTGACGTTGCAAGCGGGCAACAACATCACTTTCAACAGCGGCGACAGCCTCACTGTGGGAAATAATTGGACCGTCAATCTGATCGCGGGCGCGACTTTTGCCACGTCCACCAGCGTCAATACGAAAGGCACAGGTTCGGTGACACTTTCCGGCGGCGCTTTTCTGCAATCTGAAAATGGTGACATTAATATAACCGCTGCCGATGGCGTAACCGTGAATTCAGGGGCGATTCGCACCATGAACGGCGGCAACATTGACTTGAACGCCGTCGCGGGCAATGTCAACGCCGGCCAGAATAATAATGGTTATGCATTCAGAACGGGCGGAGTCTCCAGCCTTCTGGGTGGCATCAGCACGGCTGCCGGTGGCAACGTGACCATTACTGCGGGCGGCAATGTCACAAGTTTTCTTCCGACCGGTACGAGCACCAGTCCAACCGATGCAGGCTCGGGAGCGTTCGGCCCGGAGCCTGGAGTGGTCACCATAACAGCAGGGGGCAGCGTCTATGGGCATTTCGTTGCGGCCGACAGTGTCGTCGATGGCGTGCCCTACGCCAGCAGCATTACATCAGAAAACGGCAATGCCGGCTCCAGCAGCAGCATCAGCGATTTCCTGGCTTTGAGCCTGGTCACCGGCAGTTGGGTCGTCAATGCCCCCAATGGCAGCATTAACCTTCAGGAAGTTCGCAATCCCAATGGCACTCTTAACGCCACAGGGATTGGCGCGGCCTCGGCGCAGAACAACTTGTTCAATTACGACCCGAACGCGGCTGTCACGTTGAATGCCGGCGATGCCGTCAATTTGCTGGGATTGGATCTTCCTCGTTATAGTGGATACCTCGTTCCATGCATTTACCCTCCTTCTCTAACCATCAACGCCGGGGTGGGCGGCATATCATTAGGGAACAATGTCACGTTATTTCCTTCACCTGAAGGCGAAATGACAATCAGCACCATCGTGCCTGCGGGAACTCCAGCCTCGCCGACGGGAACGCCGCCCCCTGGAAGTTTTGAAGGCAATGGCTATACACTGGCCATGTCGGATAGCGGTGCGACCCGCTGGATCGGCCAGGGAGCGGCGGGCGCAACAGATTTTGCCACCGACCACGCGGCGACTCCCGTCCAACTTGATAACACCCAACCGGTAGTCTTCAACATTGCCGGTGATCTCGATAACGTCACCATCATCAGTCCCAAGGCCACTCAAGTCACGGTCGGCGGCAACATGGACAACGTCAGTTTTACGGGACAAAATCTTCACAGCAGCGACACAACATTCTTTCAAGTGACTGGAAGAATTTTTGACCAGAACACGTACGCCTTTGCTTCCTTGAGCACGGGTTTGACGCTCCCTCCTCCTCTTTATCCAGGCGCTCAGCAGAATTATCTCCAGCTTCTGCAAAATGCGGTGGTGCCAGGCTCAGGACCAAGTTCGCCCAACGCCGGCGCGCTATTCCCGACATTGAACTTCTTCTATGTGCAGGCCACGCAACAACTGGGTTACTACGGTGTCATGAGTTCGGCCACGGAAGGTTTATTGCTGGGGACGCTCCAGGAAAAGACTTACACCGCCGGCGGCACGCCCATCCTCAACGCACAGGGCAATTACGTCACAACACCCGCCGCGTTTGCCGCTGATTCCGGGAGCACCAAAGGGCTTTATCAGGCGATCCAGGCTCTTTATACATCCAGCCAAAACTCGATCAATCCGGCCAATGCTCCCCAGGGCATCGTCATTGGCGGACCGGGGGAGTTGGATATTACGGCACAGTCTATAGATTTGGGGGTCTCGGCCGAAGGCATCAGCTCGGTGGGTCCAGCCATCAACAACGCCTTGGCTAAAATCGCCACCCAAGGCGCGACTATTAAAATTAATGTCACAGGAGATTTGGATATGTTCGCCTCTCAGATCAGTTCCTGGTTTGGCGGCGCCATTGACATTAATATCGGCGGCTCGCTCAACGCTGGTCTGGCTGATTTGCCATTTCAGCAACCCTTTGTGCCTCACGGAATATGGACCTCTGCCGACAGCGACATCAGCGTCATAGCCCAGGGGGACATCAACGTGGCTGGCTCGCGCATCGCCGCATTTGATGGCGGAGATATATTCGTCGAGTCGCTCACGGGCAGCGTGAATGCGGGCACGGGTAATCTTAGTGAAATCCTTGTCAACGAGGTCCTCGTTAATCCAAAAACCGGACGGGTCACGACGCCTCAGCAGCCGATTGCCGGCAGTGGAATTTTGGCCACGACATTGCCCGATGCACCGTCGAGCGTGGCTGTCGGCAACATTACGGTGACCACGCCGCAAGGAGATATTGAGACTGGCGTGGGCGGTATTACGCAGGAACCTGAAAACCGCAATCATTCCTTGACCCCAACAGTGACCTTGACGGCCGGCACGGTGGATCCTGAGACCGGCAAAGTCATTTACGTAGGAAACATTGATGCCGGTGATTCCGGTATCATTGCCATCAACAGCCAGGCGACAGCTTCGGGAAAAGTCACTGGCTTGTTCATTTCCAGCGGCAACTCCGTTATTCATGGCGAAACCCTTAACGTGACGGATTTGGCCGGTGGCACTGCTTCGCTCAGTGCTACTGGTGGCATTACCGGGACGGTGATTGCGGGTGGTGGCATCAGCATTGGCAGCGGCACATTTTCCGGCGTCGCTCTGGCGCAAAATGTTTCCGGCGGCGGCGCCCAATCGGCGCTGGCTTCCACCGCGACTGCCACTACTGGCAGCCAAACCGCTGCCGCTGCCGAAGCCAGTTCGCAGAAGGCCGAGACATCCGACCAGCCGACATCTACGGATACCGACGACAAGAAGCGCGATCATGCGCGTCCCTTGTTGGCCAAGTACACGGGCCGCGTCACCGTGATTCTTCCCAAACACTGACGGTGTCCGTCGTGAAGGCATTCCTGCAAGACGGAATTTTGATCGCCCAAGTGTCGGCTGGCTTTACACTTGTTCTGTTTGTGAGGTTTTCCCTCGTATGCTCCGATGTTTTCCCGTTCGCTTGTCGGAATGATTTACAAAATCGCACGTTCAATGATTTGCGATAGACAGCTTTAAGAGGTTCATGGCGAAAGACTTGCGCTGAGATTGATGCGCAATGAAAACGTGGCTTGCACAATGCTTGCAAGTGGTTGAGTTGAGGAAAGTTAGAGTCATTTGTGTGAAAAGGCATTTTTCTTTTGGGAATGCTCCACTTCCTCCGTGGGGCAGAATCGCGGTGTTCGTGAACACGTCGCACGCTCCTTGTCCTTTATAGCAAGATTCGTCGCGCCTTTGTGGCTATGCAACTTTCCCTTGCATAGCCACATTTTCCCTGCGAGCGGACTTTCCGCCAAAACTCCTGTGCATTGGCTCATGTTTCTGGCAGATTTTCCCGCGCCATCTGAATGAAAGTCCAATTAGCTTACGGTCAGGGCCATTTGCCTGTCGTTCTACCCGACGATCGCACGACCGTCATTAAGCCGGCCCACCGTCCCGGATTGGCCGACGAGCGCGCCGCTGTGACCGCCGCCCTTGACCAACCCATTGCCGCGCGCCCTCTGCGCGAATGGATCAAGCCGGGCGACCGCGTTTGTATCACCTTCACCGATCTGACTCGGGCCACTCCAAATGACCGCCTGATCCCCTGGCTTTTGGATTACCTGTCGGGCGTTCCCCGCGATCAGATCACATTGTTGAACCAGCTCGGCACGCATCGTCCCAACACCCCGGCGGAATTGGATAAATTGCTCACGCCGGCAGTGACACGCCATTACCGTGTCCTCAATCACGAACCCGAAAATCCCGCCGTTCTGAAACAATTTGGCACGATGCGCGACGGCACGCCGGCCCTCATCCATCGTCATCTGGCGGAGGCCGATGTGCGCATCATCACTGGCTTTATTGAACCGCATTTTTTCGCCGGCTTCAGCGGTGGCATCAAGGGCATCATTCCCGGCTGCGGCGGATTGCAAAGCATCATGAGCAATCACGGATACCAGAACATTGGTGATCCGAGGGCCACCTTTGGCGTTACTTTCGGCAACCCATTGTGGGAGGAATTGCGCGAAGTTGCCTTGCGCGTCGGTCCAAGCTTTCTGCTCAATGTCACTCTCAACGAGCAACGCCAAATTACGGGCGTTTTTGCCGGCGACTTGATTGAAGCCCATCGTGTCGGATGCGAATTTGTGCGCGAATCTGCCATGCAAAAAGTTGAGCGGCCTTTTGACATCGTCGTCACAACCAACAGCGGCTACCCGCTGGATTTAAACCTCTACCAGGGCGTCAAAGGAATGAGCGCGGGCGCGCGCATCCTGGCCAAAGGCGGCTTGTTGATTCTGGCCTGCGAATGCCGCGAGGGTCTTCCGCCTGGCAGTCCATTGGAAAAACTTCTTTACAGCGCCCGGAACCCGGCCGAGATACTGGCGATGTTGAGCACGCCCGGCTTTGTGCGGCCGGAACAATGGCAGGCTCAAATCCAGGCCCTTATCCAGCGTGACGCGGAAGTTTTGTTATACAGTTCGTTGCCGGACGAAATGGTGCAGCGGGCCCTTCTGAGGCCATGCCGCGATATTGGCGCAACGGTGGTCGAGCGCCTTGAGAAGTTAGGGCCGAATGCCCGTGTGGCCGCGCTGCCGCAAGGTCCCTTGACCATTCCCTACCTGGCGTGACGAGTCAAGCAGGAGATTCGGGAGCGGGAGGTTCTTCAGGCGGAGCGTGGGCCGAGGGCGGTTTTTTGGCGCGCTTATTGCGCGGCAGGGGACTAATCAGAACATTGACGTCGCGATCACCTATCATTTTCGGCGGCGAATCCGCCAGACCGTAAGCGGCGACATCTGCGACGAATTGGTTCATGACGCCAAAACCGATTTCCTTATGCGCATTTTGCCGCCCGCGAAAACGCAGCTTGACCCGCACTTTCATGTCATCGCAAAGGAATTGGATGGCATGGTTCCGCTTGACCGCCAAGTCGTGGGGGTCAATAGCCGGAGAAATCTGAAGCTCCTTCATGCGGTTGGAGGGCTGGCGGGAATCCTTGTTCCGCTTCGCTTCCTCGTAGATAAATTTGCCGTAGTCCACGATCCGGCACACGGGCGGCGTCGCGTTGGGGGCAATTTCAATGAGGTCCAGGCCCTTGGTACGGGCCAGTTGCAGGGCATCGACAAGAGACATGACGCCCCGTTGGTTCTTCAGGTCGTCGATGACCCGCACTTCGCGGGCGCGAATTTTCCCATTTCTCCGATGCAGAGGTTCGCGGGAATGAAATGAACGGGGAGGAAAGGGACGGCTCAATCCGGCCTCCACAGTTGAGGTTTTTTCCTGCGCAACGGCGCGCGATGAGAGCCGGGTTTCAACGCTAAAAAATCAGTGGCTGAACGGCAAGTTCTGTGTGATTCGATATGCATCCGTGGGTCCGACCTGCCTTGCTTTTCCGAGCGAACGCCGCCGTGATGGGCTCTTGCCCTGGAGCAAATGGCGCCGACCGGCTCCACGATATAAAATCTTGCCAGTGCCCGTGATTTTGAAACGCTTCGAAACGGACTTTCTGGTCCTAACTCCTTTGGGTCGTCGCATAATACCTAATAGTCTATAGCTTATGGAAAAAAAGTCGAGGCCCGGTTGAACCCGGGCCTCGAACGGGTTTCCAAAATGGAATCAATAGCGACTGCGTGAGCCGCTGAACTGACGACGCTCGCCGCCGCCGCCGCCGCCCGGAGCGCGTTCCTCACGCGGCCTGGCGAGGTTGACAGTCAAGGCTCGTCCGTCAATGGATTTGCCATTCATACCCTCGACGGCCTTTTGGGCCTCCTCGGGCGTGCTCATGGTGACGAACCCAAAACCGCGCGGGCGGCCGGTGGATCGGTCCATCATAAGGTTGGCTTCGGTAACCGTGCCGAACGCGGCGAACGCGTCCTGCAGGTCGTTTTCTGTGGTGTTGAAGGAAATATTTCCGACAAACAATTTATTATTCATGTGATGTTTCCCTGTCGTGACTTATGCTTTTCCAGATCGTCCCCGAACGTCGGGTTTAAAATCATCACTGAACCAAGTTCACCTGAGGATTCACCATATCTTGAAATTAACAAGCTATCGAACAGGAGGCAAAAGTAGCAGTTGCGGCGCGATTGTCAAAATAAATTTGAAACTATTTTCAACCGGCCGGATAAATCTATCGCAAAGTGCTGACAGAAAGCATCTTCCATCCATGCGCCACTTGGATTTTACTCGATTTCCCACTGGGTTCCATCCCCGTCGAGACTCGCCGGGTCAATCCCAAGAAAGGATTTGGCTTCCCGAATGGCCTGCTCGTAAGTCGCAGCGTCCAGGCGCATCGTATTCTTCTGTCCCAGGTTATTGTCGTACTCGAGACCGAAACTGTCGTCTTCTTCGTCCAATATCCTGGCCGTTTTCATACCGGGGCCGGGACGGGAACCGGAGAAGCGGGAATGCAGGTGTCCGCGCGATGATTGCCTTCGACGACCTGTGCCAGCGTCAAGTTAATGGCGATTTCGTCACGTGCGCCGTCTGATGCCCTATAACCTTGCGCCGCCGCCAAACGAAACCATTTGTAGGCCTCGATATTGGATTCCAGAGCGTTTTTTGCCAGGCCCTCGAAGGAGGCGCGACGACACCTCATCCCCAGATGGTGTTGCGCGCCGGCATCTCCCTGCTGGGCGGCCATGCGCATCCACATCACAGACTTGGCGTCATCTTGGTCCATCCCCTGTCCATCGGCAAACATCAGGCCAAGATTGAATTGGGCCAGGGCATGGTTCTGATTGGCCGCCTTGAGATACCAATGGGCGGCCTTGGTATAGTCCGCCGTTGCGGCGTCACCGCTCGCGAACTGGAAGCCAAGGCAGAATTGCGCCTCGGCATCCCCTTTGTCGGCCTTGGCTTGGGTGTTTTCCAAGGCAGCTCTTTGCCCGCGGTTGAACAAACGTGTGAACCAGGATAATTCCATCTATACAACAGTAGAGCGTTTGGGGACAAACGCAAGATATGCTTTCAACGAAGATGGCTGCAAGTCACAAGTTCAAAACCGTCCAAAATAGAAATCGTCACGCGTGATGCCGAGATCTTCGATGATGTCCGCAATGATGCCACGCGGGACATCGCCGGGATGCCACGAGAAAGTGATGAGACGATCGGGGCGGAACGGATTCGAGTAATGCCGATGGCTGCCCGTATTGCGAAGATGTTCGCAGCCTATCTCTCGAAGACGACGCTCCAACTGCCGGCAGTTGAATGTGGGAAATTTACCCACGATCAAGCGGCAAGAACGAATTTGTCGCGGAAAGCTGGCGGGATGGGCCGTCCGGTTTCAAGCAATGCTTCAAGATGAGCCTTGGCGGCCTGTTGAAAGCGGAGGGCAGCTTCGCCCCTGTCCCGCCCATGTGCATGACAACCGGGCAGCAAGGCGGATTTGGCAATCCACACGCCATCTTCGTCCTGACGAATTCGTACTTTCGAAAGAGGAACAATCATAAACCAAGTCAAATTAGCTTCTTTGGCGCTCGACGTAAAGGACGACAAGTTCGTCCTCGACGCAAGGATCAAGCGCAAATTTAGGCATCAGACCGGGATGCTTTTATCCGTTTGCGCAGTCGCCGAAAGACTTCCTCTCCGTCAACTCCTTCGCCTCGGTCAAAGCGGTCGATGCTTTGCAGCATCTGGGCTTCCAGTTCTGCAAGCGTCCCGGGAGCGCGGGGTGGACGCACAGGTTGATCCTCTTTGAGCCGTCGAAGACCGGCGCGGACAAATTAGCTGGCGGTCTGGTAGAGGCCACTCTCGACTTCTTTCTTCACAAACTTTGCCAACTCTGGCGTGAGCGATATATTCATATGCGAAGCTCCAGAAAATTCACTTCTGACCCATCATACCATGGATAACAGGAATGAGTCAAATCCTGTTATTGGCTTTCGGCTGAGTGTGCGTCCGCAAATTCTTACGGCAGCGCGCGGCGGAGGATGCGTAGGAAATTGCCGTGCGCGAAATTGGTGATGTCTTCAGCGGTCCAGCCGCGCTGGGATAGCAAATCGCACAGCTTGCCGACGTCGGCGATGGTTTCCAAATCGCCAGGGGATTGTTCCTGGCCGAAACCGCCGTCGAGGTCGGAACCGAGTCCGGTGTGGCGGGTGTTGCCAGCGATCTGGCAGACGTGGTCCATGTGTTCGACTAAGTTTTCAAGGCGCAGGCCGCGGGATTCGGGAGTTGTCTTGCCCTGCACCCATCCTGGAACAGTCATCCAACCGTCCATGACCGCACCGATGACTGCGTCACGCTCGATCAAGGCATTGATCTGGTCGTCGCTCAATTGGCGTTGGTCCGGCGCCAGCGCGCGGCAGTTGCAATGGCTGGCCCAAACAGGCCCGGAAAAATTTCCCAACGCGTCCCAAAAACAATCGTCGCTCAAATGGGTCACATCGAGAGTCATGCCTAGGCGCTCCATTTCCTTGAGCAATTGGCGTCCCGATTCCGGCAAGCCGCCGGTGGACTGCGTGCCAAACGCATACCTGCCGGGACCGTAATGGGCCAGGCCGACGGCGCGAAGGCCATAAGCGTAGGCGCGCTCCAGATGACCTGGGGTTATGATCGAATCAGCCCCTTCCAGGCTTAAAATGCAGCCGATGGCGGATGGGTTGCCGTCCTGCCAGAGAGCGGCGTGCTTCTCCAACTCCGCGCGGGACGCGATCATTTTGATTTCGCCGGCCTCTTCCATGGCGCGATACCAGGCGCATTGCGCCTGCGTCATGGCCCAGGCCTGCGCCGGCGATTGCCAGACAGAAACGGGATTGTAGCCTTCATTATGTTTGACGCGCGCCAGTTGCGTCACCACCGCCAGGCCAACCCGGCCCCGGCGCATCTCCGGCAAACAGACTGTGCCGCGCCCGCGCCCGGCCTTGTCGTTGAGGCCGGCCTCGGCGGCCCGAATTTCCGCAATGGGGCGCGTCAGGTCGCGATTCCATTCGATGGCGTTCAGGGCCAGATCAAGGTGGGCATCGAGAAAAAAGGGCGTGTTCATCAGGAGCTTGGCGTTTTAATTCACAGGTTTACGATAATTCTCCTGATTTAATAATCTGTCATGGCGCGCGAACGCCAGCGGTTTTAACGCAAAGCCGAAAAGACGCCAGGAAGCAACGGCGCCAGGAAGAGCTTTCTCACGCCGCCCATGCCACTGAATGCGCCTGGTTCATCTACAGTTCAGGATGGCCTCGTGCATGAAGAGGCTGATCCATTCCCGCGCCAAATGCCGGTCATCCTCTGATCCGCCCTTCAATTGGCAGATTCCGTCGGACTGTCTGACCAACGCAGCTTGTCCGAATTGGGCAATGACATTCTGGCCGCGCGTCCGAATTTTATCATGTTTTTTAAGTTTCATGCAGCCCAGCGTAGCAACGCCAGTAGGACAAATACTGTCCCAGCAAAAGATTTCAACGGCCCTTCTCGGCATCGACCAATTTCAGAATGGCGGCGGCGGCACGTTGGGCTGCGCCTGGACCGCCCAAGGTCGCGACGACACGAGCGAGCTTGGATTCAATTTGCGCGCGTAAGGCTGGATCGTTAAGCAGCTTCACCGCGGCGGCAGCGACGTTGGCGTCGGTCGCCTGGTCCTGGATGAATTCGGGGTAGATCGGCTCATCAGCCAAAATATTCGGCATGGCGAGGTATTTCACCGTCACCAATCGGCGTCCGATCAGATAGGTCCAGAACGAAGTCTTATACATCGCCACGGCGGGAATGCCGTAGTAAGCGCACTCCACCGTCACTGTGCCGGTGGACGCGATGGCGACGGTGGTTTCTGACAACGCTTCCTGCAATTGACCCACCTGAATCTCGATTTCCAGCCCTGTGCGGTCCGTGAATACGCTGGCAACAGCCACTGATTTCAATAATTCCCGCGCGAGGGCGGCCAATTTTTCGGTGGGCGCCACAAGTTTAAATCGCACCTTTTTCCGGGCCGAGATGAGATAAGCGGCCTCAAAGATGACAGGGAGATGCCGGCTCAGTTCGGCGCGACGGCTCCCGGGCAGCAGCAGGACGACCGGGACCTGGCCCGGCTTTCGAACGGAGGCCGGGTAACTATCAAACATCGGATGGCCCACGAACTCGACCTGAAAACTCGGGAAACGCTGCGCGTACCAATCTTTCTCAAACGGAAAGAGGCAAAGCAGAAGATCAAAGTCGCGCGCCAATTTCGCGGCGCGGCCGGGGCGCGAAGCCCAAACCTGCGGCGAGACATATTTGACAATCTTGGGCCGCCAATCGGACGATGCCTGTTGGCGAATCGCCTGCGCGAGAAAGCGATTGAAGAATTCGAAATCAACAAGGATGATGACTTCCGGTTTTTGTTCGAGGGCCAGCCGCGTCAATTGGCGCTTGTAGCGAAAAAATCTTGGCAGCTTTGTCAGAGGATCGCTCAGGCCAATGACGGCCTCGGCAGTCAAGTCAAAGGAATTGGCCACGCCCGCCGCCGCCATCTTGGGTCCTCCCGCCCCGATGAACCGCGCCGAAGGAAGGGTCGCGGCCAGCGCGCGCACGAGATTGGCCGCGATGGCATCGCCACTCGGATCGCCTGCGACCACCATGATGGTCCTGGGATTCATTTCAATTCGGCTTTTACGGTTTTGAGGAACTCCGCGATTTTAAAGGGGATCAACGGCGCGGCCAGGCCGGTGAGAAAATTCGCCACCGCGCCCAAAGCTGGGAGTGGCGCAGGTGGCGTGGTGCGCGTCCAAACATCTTTATCGAGATCGAAGAACACCACCGGGATGGGAAAGCCCTGGACGCGAAGCTTCGTGCCGTAACAATAATTGACGAAGAACGCGAGCCACACTGCCAATAACAAACCAACGGCCGCAACAGCGGCCATGTTGCGCCAGTTCTTTTGTGCCGTCCAGTCGGCCAATCGGCGGCGGCCCGTGGTGCAGGCCAGCCAAACGTCAAAGGCCACAATGGGCAGCATGAGAAACACTCCCATATCCTTTAAATAGTCACCTTGATGGTTTGAATCTGGCGCGTGATTTCAAAAGCCAGGTCCAAGGCGCGCTGGGCCGATGCGCCGCTTACTTTGGGCGTTTGCCGGGACTGAACGCACTCGATGAAATGGCGCAATTCCAGCTTGAGTGGTTCATCTTTTTCGATTGGCACCGGTTCGCGCACGATTTTGCGCCCCGCGAATTCGCTGACGATCGCTGAGTCTTTTCCGTGCAGCAGTTTTTTAAAGAGCGACGATTCTTCTTCGCCCTGGCGCGCGACGCGGTAAATGAAGCCCGTTTGCGCGCGGTAATCCAGCGACACGTGGCAGGGGCTTTCCCCGCCGCTGAAAACGCGAATTTTGCGCATCCGTTCCGGGCTGATACGGCTGGCGGTGAGGTTGGCCACGCAACCATTGGCAAAGCGCAGCCGCGCATTGGCGATGTCTTCGGATTGACTCAAGACGGGAATGCCGACGGCATCGACGCTGGTGATCGGTGAGCGAACAAATCCAAGGACAATGTCCAAATCGTGAATCATCAGATCGAGCACCACGCCGATGTCCGTGCTGCGATTGGGGTAAGGAGACAGGCGGTGAATCTCGATAAAACGCGGATCGGTGGCGACTTTCTCCAGATAGGTAAAGACCGGATTGAAACGCTCGACGTGGCCGGCTTGAAGGACGACATTTTTATCGCGGGCGAGTTGGACCAATTCGGCCGCCTGGGCGGCGTTGTTGGTCATCGGTTTTTCCACGAGCACGTGTTTGCCGGCGGCCATAAAGCGGCGGGCCAGTTCAAAATGAGTGTTTGTGGGCGTCACGATGCTGAAGGCCTCGGCGGCAGCGAGGGCTTCATCCAACGAGGCAAAGGCCCGAATGCTGTGTTTGCCGGTGATTTTTGCGGCTTGGGCAGCCGAGACATCATAAACGCCGGCAAAGACGATCTGGCCAGAAGCGGCCAGGTCAGCGTACAGGCGGGCATGTTCCTTGCCCAAGGAACCCACCCCGATCACGGCGACATTGAGTTTTGCGGACATGTTCCGATTGGTTTGACGATTTACGCAGCGCGGCAGCGGAGCAAGTTAAAAGTTTGGCAATTGGAAGGGCACTTGCGGAAAAGAGGGATTTGAGTTAAACGTACATTATGAAGAAGGCCCTGTGTTTACTGGCTGATTCCATGCAAGATGTGAGAAAACTGCCCGTATTAAGTACTGTGAAAACGATTTTACGCTTGTTGCCAGTTTCACTGGCGCTGTGCCTGTGCGGCTGCGGCCCCGGTTATAACTTCTCCCCTTACGCCGGCCCACAACAGAATTGGACCACCGGCCCCGGTGGTTACATCCGGCTGGTTGATCGTGTCCCCTTGTTTCCGCCAGGACAATTCCCCTCGCGACCTTACCTGGTGATCGGCGCAGTCACCACCGATAATGAGCAGAATCTGGCCAAAGCCGCTCGCGACCAGCACGCCGACGCGATATTGCTGGCGAGCGAATCGAGTTATCGCTCTGGTTCGATAGCGTGGGCGGCGCCTGGAGTGTACGGCGTGACACCGATTACCCATAAAGTGATTACGGCCAATTTGATCAAGTATAGGTAAGAGCGGATCGCCGCGCAAAATTAACGTTACGCATCCTGAGCTTCCAGCGTGTTCTTGAGGAAGGAATGGATAACGTCCTTCTCCCCTGATGCGAGCCATATACCGACTTGGAAGAAGGCCACGCCCGTGACGGCCAGCACCGCCAAGCCGGCCAAATACCAGTTGCGGCTGAGCCCGCTGGCGGCGTGTTTGGCAGCCGGCACAATTAGCGGAGCCACCGCGAAAACGACGATTAATGCGAACCAAAAGAGCGTGAACAGCCTGGCGAAGGGATGCATGCGAAATGATCCCTCCAGAACGGCCCCGTCATCCACCGGCGAGAGCTGCCCGTAAAAAAAGGGGGCAAAGGCGTTTTGATAGTATTTTCGGGTGTGCAGGCGAAACATCTGTCCCCGGAATTGTCCCACCACGGTAGCTGGCCCGGGCGCGTCCCAGGACAAGGCCATTCCCCCTAAATCTGTGGCAGAGCCGAGGCGAGCCCGGCATTCGGCGATGGAGAGTTTGGTGCGCAAGTTCATATTCGATAGTAAAACACAAGGCCGCAAGGATAGACAACTCAAAGATTGACTTCGGCTTTCAGCGGGAGCACGACTGCCGTGACGAATGAACATGAAACGAGTGGTTCTTCTTGGCTCCACAGGCTCCATCGGCACCAGCACGATAAAGGTGGCCGAGGATTTGCCGGACCACATACGCCTCATCGGTCTGGCGGCTGGAAACAACAGCGAACTGCTTTTGAAACAAGCGCTCCGGCACCGGCCTGAAGCGATCTCGGTTTGTGATCCTCGCAAGGCGCAGGAATTGGAAAAAACCCTCGGCGCCTCCACGCGGGTTTACGCAGGCGAGGAAGGCTTGCTCAAGCTGGCCACTCTGCCTGCGGCTGATATTGTTCTTATCGCCATCGTCGGCACTGCGGGACTGCAACCTGCGCTGGCCGCCATTCGCGCCGGCAAAGATATCGCGGTGGCTTCCAAGGAAATTCTGGTCATGGCCGGTGAAATCGTCATGCAGGAAGCGCGGAAAAACGGCGTCCGCGTCCTGGCGGTGGACAGCGAACATTCGGCCATTTTCCAATGCCTGGACGGCAAGCCGGCCTCATCCGTGCGGGCGTTATGGTTGACGGCGTCCGGCGGGCCGTTTCGGACCACGCCGAAGGAGGAATTCGCTAACATCACAGTCGAGCGCGCGCTGCAACATCCCTCCTGGGTGATGGGACGAAAAATCACCATCGATTCCGCCACTCTTTTCAACAAGGGCCTGGAAATGATTGAAGCGCGTTGGCTATTTGACATCGAAATGGCGCGCGTACGCGTGGTGGTCCATCCGCAAAGCGTGGTGCATTCCATGGTCGAATTTGTGGACGGTTCCATGCTGGCCCAGCTTTCGACGCCAGACATGTGCTTGCCGATCCAATACGCGCTGACTTACCCGGCGCGCGTCGGCAGCCAGCGAGTTCAAACGAATCTGGCCCAACTCGGAAAATTGACTTTCGAAGAACCGGACGTGAGGAGATTCACGGCCTTGAATTTGGCGCGGAAGGCGGGAGAAATCGGCGGGACGCTTCCGGCCGTGCTCAACGCAGCCAATGAAGTCGCGGTCAGTGCTTTTGTGGAACATCACCTCAACTTTCCGCAAATCAGCGAGCGAGTGAGCCGCGTGATGGACCGCCATACCGTGATCGCCCATCCGAGCCTGGAACAGATTCTGGAAGCCGACGCCTGGGCGCGTCAGGAAGCATTAGTGTAACCCATGGCCTCGTATGAGCTTCTCCATCGAAAAAGGCGAAAGTCTGGCCAAGGCTTTCGGCCGCATCGCCGCGGAGGAGATCAATGTGGCCATGGCGGAGTTGTGCCGTCCCGATCGCGGCGAAGCGGTCCACAACGCCCGCAAGGCGATGAAGAGAGTGCGCGCTTTATTGCGTTCATTGAGGGTCGCCTTTCCCAAGAAGTACCGCGCAGAAAACGAGCGCATCGCCAAAGCCGCCAGGAAAATGTCGCCGGTGCGCGACCTTCACGTGCAATTGCGCACGTTGGGCAAACTCAAGGCTGCGACCGGTCCCCTCGGCCAGCAAGTGCGTCGTGAGTTGCTGCGAAAGCACACTTCCATTGTTCGCAAAATTCCGAACCTGCGCGAAACGGTGCGGGCCATGCTGGATGATTCCCGGCAAAGTCTCGCCTCGTGGCCATTTGCCCATGCCAACGCCGATTATCTCGTCGTAGGCCTCAAACGCATTTATAAACAAGGGCGCGAAGCCCTTAAAGTTGCGCGAGCTTCGGCTACTCCCAGCCGCTTGCACGAATGGCGCAAGAAAGCCAAATCTCTCGGCTACGGGCTGGAATTGATCGAGGGCATCGGTCCCGGCAAAATGTCGAGAATGAAACGCTGCAGCGAGCAATTGAGTGAGGCGCTGGGAGACGACCATGATCTGTTCATGGTATTGCACGCCTTGCGCCTGGAGCATCGTGACGCTCCTGCTCCCGATTTCGCTCCGCTGGCGAAACGCATCGCGGACAAACGGGCCACGCTGCAAAAGCGCGCCTTCAAACTGGGCAAGAAACTTTATGCCGAAAAGCCCGGCTGCTTCGAGCAGCGCCTGGACCGTTACCTCCGCCGCGCCAGGAAAGAAAAGAGACTCACATGACCAAGCACATCGGCATTCTTACTTCAGGCGGCGATTGCCCCGGCCTGAACGCCGCCATTCGCGGCGTTGGCAAGGCCGCTCAGGGCATGTTCGGCATGAAAGTCATCGGCTTCCGCGACGGCTTCCGTGGTCTCATGGAAAACCGCACTGTCGCGTTGGACCAGGGCGCTCTTTCCGGCATCCTGACCGTCGGCGGAACTATTCTTGGCACCAGCCGCGACAAACCGCGCCGCATGCTCGTCGGTGGCGAGGAAATTGACGTTTCTGAAACCATCATCGCCAACTATAAGAAACACCAATTGGACGCCCTCATTTGCCTGGGCGGCGGCGGCACGCAGAAAAACGCCCTTTACCTCAAAGAGAAGGGTCTCAACGTCATTACGCTTCCCAAGACGATTGATAATGACGTCGCCATGACCGATGTCACTTTCGGCTTTCACACCGCCCTGGGTATTGCGACCGAAGCGATTGACCGTTTGCACAGCACCGCCCACAGCCATTATCGAATTGTCGTCGTTGAGATCATGGGCCATCGCGCTGGTTGGCTGGCTTTAGGCGCGGGCATCGCCGGCGGGGCCGATGTTATTTTGTTGCCGGAAATTCCTTATGATACGGCCAAGATCGCCGAAGCGATTCGCGAACGGGGCCGCATGGGCAAGCACTTCAGCATCGTGGCGGTTGCGGAAGGAGCTATGTCCACACGAGACGCTGCCAATCTGCGCGAAGTCGATGACTTGAAGCAAAAAGCCAAATCGAAGGGCGAACGCAAAAAGGCCAAGGCCGCGCTGGCCGAATGGCAAAAGCATCACGCCGGAAACACCATGCGTTTATCCTCGCATCTGGAGGAATTGACGGGATTGGAATCGCGTGTCACGATTCTTGGCTATGTTCAACGCGGCGGCTCGCCTTCGGCGCTGGACCGGCTGCTGGCCACCCGGCTGGGCACCGCCTGCGTGGAGTTGATCAACGAAGGTGAATTCGGTGTCATGGTAGCAGCGCGAGGCGAGGGCACGGAGCCGGTGCCATTGGAAAAAGTCGCCGGCAAACGGAAAATCGTTCCGCTGGACCATCCGTGGATCACGAGCGCCCGCCTGGTCGGGACGAGCCTTGGGGATTAGCGCGCCGTTAAAGCAAACTCTGGCGCGGGAGGGCGGCGATTGCATCGCCCGACTTTAACCGAAACGGAAGTCAAATTCTTTTTAATTTGGATTCACGTTTTTCGGCCCGCCGGCGCCATGTCGATAACAACCCCAGGCACAAAAAATGCCAATAAAATCAGCACTCTTTCATCCCACAACCCGAAATAGCTGGACACGAGTGGACTCTGTCGAACCCTGACTCGATTTCGTGGGACAATGTCAGGGATCAATTCTTCCTCCTAATCCTGCTCTTAATCGTAATCTCTGAAGAACAAATCATTAAAACCGATTAGGATTAGGAGCAAGATTACGATTAGGAGTCGGAGAACAAAAGATTATTGCGGTTTGGGGATGTAAAACCGCGCGCTGAAATTGGGGGCGTTGGTGTCGTCAAATTGCATGAGGCCGTTGGTGTCAGCGATCATGCTGCCGAGGTCTGTCCAATTGAGCAGGTCTGCGCTGGCTTGGATGTCGAAGGATTCGCCGGGGGAACCTTGCACTTCCAGCAAGACCGTACCATCCACGCGGTGTTGAAGGCTTACAGGGATGTATTTGATAGTCACGATACCTGTGCCACCGCCTGGCAGCGTTTCATAACCGGTGACGTAGACGTTGCCGTTTTTATCCACCGCGATAGCGTTGCCGGCATCATTGCCAGCATTGAGTCCATTGTATGATTGGAGCCAAAGTTGGTTGCCGGTTGGGCTGTATTTGATGGTCACAATAATGTTTGTCCCGTTAGGCCCGGGGGAATAACCGGTAACGTAGGAATTATTGGCGTTGTCCACGGCTATAGCATTGGCAACACTCGAACCAACAGCGTTTGAGGGATAGTAACTTGACCAAAGTGTTGATCCATTCGTCCAAATTGCTATCGTTCCATATGAATAAACGGGGTAAATGCCATCGATAAACGCGGTGGGAATTTGCCCCGTCATAAATAGCGTCCCATTGGAACCCAACGCGCATCCGAGGACTCGACTCCAGTCATTGTTATTGGGAAAGGCACTCCAGACCAGAATTCCATTGGTGTTGTACAAAAATGCTGCATAGCCTCCACTCGCGTCGCCTCCCGCCACTCCAACATTACCTACCAGGTAAATATTACTCGAACCAATGAAACCAGCGCCCTCAATTTGCCACGCGGCACTTCCGTTTCCATGAGTCTCCGTCCATGTCACACTTCCCGACGCTTGGTATTTTACGAAATACAGTTCCCAGTTGTCCTCGCAGGCAAGTGGATAGATGCCGCCGACGTACGTGTTGCTGCTAGAATCCGCTACGACCGTTTGCCCCACAGCTAATCCGCACGGCAACGAATATGGTTTCATCCATAAAACTGAACCTCCCGTGCTGAGTTTAACTGTGCTAAAGCTGGTGTCAAATCCGGTTATGACGACATCGCCAGTTGGGTCCACAGCCAACGCCGAACCCGCATAGGGAGCCGTCCAAAGCTGGTTTCCGTTGGTGTCATATTTTATAGTCAGTGCACTGCCGGTGACTAAGACGCTGTTGCTGTTATCCAAAGCCATCGCAGCAGGCGTTGCCGTGGGAGAATTGGTGGAGTCATACCGTACAGCCCAGAGTTGATTGCCGTTGGGAGCATATTTTATCGTCACATAACCAAGTTCATTGTTGGTGTTTTGAGAGCAGCCAGTCACGACGATGTTTCCGTTGGAATCTAGAGACATTTTCACAGCCTGATTGGTGCCGTTGGTGATGCTGTTGTTGTAGCGCGCGACCCAGGCCTGCTGGACTTGGGCCGCAGCAGGGAAGGTCGCAAGTCCGGTAAGCACAAGACACAAGATTAAGCGGCAAACGCAGCCAAGGAGACCAGGACGCTTCGTTAAATGGCGAGGCCGCATGAGTTTTGCTCCATTGCCCAGGGTGATGGAAAGGCCAGCTTTCCTCAAGGCAAATGCAGGAAAATCTCCAGCCAATGGTAGATGGCACGGATATTGGCAGGCGCGCGCAACGTCCGCTGCCGGAAACACGACTATAAAACCCCTCACCCTGCCCTCTCCCGATGGGAGAGGGTAAGTCGTCCGCCGCGAGCTTGAGAATTCCGACGATTGGAGTTGCCGGATATTCGTCCGCAAATCGGCGACCATCCGGTAGCTATTCCTTCTCCCATCGGGAGAAGGCCAGGATGAGGGGATCCAAACGACTTTTCCATTTTTAGCCCGCGACACGTTTATAAATCCCCTCACCCCGGCCCTCTCCCAAAAAAGGGAGAGGGTGAAACCTCCGCCGTTGGTTTGAAATACCAGCAATTGGAGTTGGCGAATGCTCGTCCGCAAATCGGCGAGCACCCGGTAGCTATTCCTTCTCCCATCGGGAGAAGGCCAGGATGAGGGGATCCAAAAAAAGTCACGTCTCCAGGGACTTTTGCCCTAGCGAGAATTGAAGGTGGCGAATCCTGATTTACTGAGTTCCAGATTTGATTTCCTTTGCGCCGAAGTGTTCAGGGCTTGGGTGTGATTAAAAGTGGGTGAGATAAAGAGTCATGCAACCTTCCGGGTCGTGGGAAGTAATCCGGAACGATGCACGCGGATTTGGAGCGCGACCGTCCCGGTCGCCCTGGCTGGCGTCGCGCCAGACAGTCTGCGCCGGATTCCGCCCCTGACCGCCTAGTGAGTCGCGGCGTGCGGCAAGAGTTTTCGGCGAGACGCCGAAAACGGCGGTCGAGACGACCGCGCTCCCCAAAGCAACTGAATATTTCCAGCTAAATCTCACCCGCTTTTAATCACACCCTGAGGGCTTCACGACAAAACTATGACGTTGCGGCGCAGCCGATGCAGCCGTAAGCTTTCCGCTGCCGCGCGCGGGTGATTCATTCGCGCCGGCCACCATAAAGTGTATTCATGACGACAGATCATAAAGACACATTGAATTTGCCTCGAACCGGCTTCGCCATGAAGGCCGGACTGGTCGAGCGCGAACCGCAACGGCTCCAGCAATGGGACGCGGGCCAGCTTTACCAGCAAATCCAGGCCCGCCGCGCCGGCGCGCCCAAGTTCGTCTTGCATGACGGGCCGCCGTTTGCCAATGGCGATGTCCACATTGGCACCGCGTTGAACAAAATCCTCAAGGACTTCATTGTGCGCTATCAGAGCCTGCGCGGAAAGGATGCTCCCTACGTGCCGGGCTGGGATTGCCACGGCCTGCCCATTGAGTTCAAGGTGACGCAAGACATGCGCAAGGCCGGCCTGACCACGGCCGGGCCGGTGGAGATTCGGCAGGCGTGCGACGTTTATGCGCGCAAATTCATTTCTTTGCAACGCGAACAATTCAAGCGCTTTGGTATTTTGGGCGATTGGGAAAATCCATACTTGACGCTCGATAAGCAGTACGAGGCGGACGAATTACGACTGCTGGCCGATTTGATCGAAAAGGGTTTTGTCTATCGCGGCAAGAAACCGGTGTATTGGAGCATTCCGGCGCGGACGGCGCTGGCGGAGGCGGAAGTGGAATACCATGACCACATCAGCCGCAGCATCTATGTGAAATTCGCCGTCGAAGGCGAGCCGGGAACGTTCGTCGTTATCTGGACGACCACGCCGTGGACCCTACCGGCCAATCTCGCTGTCGCATATAATTCCGGCTTGACCTACTCGCTGGTCAAAGTGGGCAGCGAACAATACTGGTTGCTGTCTTCGTTGGTGGCGTCCGTGGCGGAGAAATGTCATTGGACCGATCATCGCACGGTGCGCACGGCCACGGGCAAGGAACTGGCCTCCATCCGCTATCAACATCCCTTCTGCAAGCGGTCAGGCGCGCTCCTGGCGGGCGATGCGTTTGTCGAAAGTTCCACCGGCACGGGCTTTGTGCATATCGCGCCCGGACATGGATTGGAGGACTACAGTTTGGGACGCCAGCATGGCCTTCCGATTTATTCGCCGGTGGATGATGACGGCTGCTTTTGCTGGACCAATGATTTGCCGGAAGAGCAACAGATGCCGAAGGAGATGCTGGGCCAATCGATCTTGGAGAAGCACGGCCAAAGCGCAGCCAATAACGCGGTGCTGCACCAATTGCGTCTCCACCAAGCCTTGTTGCACGAGGAGAATTACCATCACACCTACCCGTTCTGCTGGCGCAGCAAAACGCCGACCATTTTTCGCGCCATGGACCAATGGTTTATCAATTTGGCCTGTCTCTTTAACGGCAAGCCGTTTCGCCAGGCGGCGCTGGAGGAAATTGATCGCGTCCATTGGGCGCCGGAATGGGGCGTCAACCGCATCCGCAGCGCGGTCGAAACCCGGCCGGATTGGTGCATCTCGCGGCAGCGGGCCTGGGGAGTGCCGCTGCCGGCGTTCTTTGACAAAGACGGCCAGGCCATGCTGGACGCCCAGATCGCGCGCAACGTGGCCGGTTTGGTCGAACAGCACGGCTCCAGCGTATGGTTTGAGAAAACGGCGGCTGAACTTTGGACTCTTGTCAAACCGAAAAATTGGACCGGGCCGGATGCGGCGGCGAAATCCAACGATACCTTGGATGTGTGGATCGATTCCGGCTCCTCCTCGCGCGCAGTGTTAATGCGCCGAAAGGAATTGTCGCATGGCCCCGCGCCGGATTCATGGCGGGCGGACGTATATATCGAAGGCAGCGACCAGCATCGCGGTTGGTTCCAGTCCTCCCTTCTGCTTTCGCTGGCGGGCAACGGTTCGGCCCCATACCGCACGGTGTTGACGCACGGTTTCATGGTGGACACCGACCGGGAGAAAATTTCAAAAAGCAAACAAGGCCAGGACCTTTATGCCAAACCGCAAACCTCTGAAGCGTATGTCAAGAAATACGGCGCCGACGTGGTCCGCTTGTGGGTCGCTTCGCAGGATTATCGCAACGATATCGTGGTCAGCGACGAGCGCCTCAACACTGTCAGCGAGACATATCGCCACTTACGCAATACGTTGCGCTACCAACTTTCCAACCTCTACGATTTTCAACCGGATCGCGACGCTGTGCCGGACGCGCGCTTGACGGGCCTTGACCGCTGGATTTTGGCCGAATTTTCCAAATTGGAGCAGGAAGTCCTTGCGGCATACGACCGTCACGAATTCCACGTTGTTTATCAAAAAGTCAGCCAATTTGCGGCCGTCGAGCTATCCGCCATTTACCATGACGCTGTCAAAGACCGCCTTTACACTGACGCCGCCAATTCGCCTCGCCGACGCTCGACACAAACAGCGTTGGATCGGATGGTGCGCGGGCTGTGCGCGATGCTGTCGCCAATTCTGGTTTTCACGACCGATGAGGCTTGGGAGTTTATTCCGCAAAACGGCAATGCGTCGGTCCATCTATCGACTTGGGAACCGCGGCCACTCACGTTGACGGACAGGGAAGCAATGACGTGGAAGCAGCTCTTTGAAATTCGGCCCGTAGCCTTGTCGTGTTTGGAAAAGGAACGCCAGGCCAAAAACATCGGCAAGGCCCTGGATGCCAAGGTGATTCTTGGCGTTAAGGATTTGTCCGATTTGACTGATGAAGAAAGAGAGTCATTGCGGGAACTTTTAAACGTGTCGCAACTAATCATCAGCGAAAATTCGGATGCGGAAGGATTGACTGTCGAAGCCGTGAAGGCAGACGGCCAAAAGTGCGAACGTTGCTGGCATTGGGAAACGGACGTTGGCGTGAATGCCGACCACCCCCTGATATGCGGGCGTTGCGTGGCGGCGGTGCTTCAATCTGTCAAATAATGCATGAAAGCGCCGCGGTTTGCCACGCCGGTCTTTTCATCCCGACGCCTTCAGGACCAAGGTCCGCCAAATCCTGGACCGTCGCAAAGCATGACATGACGCGATCCGAAATGGCAGAATTCGTTTTGAAATGGGTCCGCCAGAGGCAAGGCTCGGCTGCGGAGCTGCTGCGGGCGCTGGAACAGGAAGGGGGTTGGACGGGCCGCCTGGCGTTGCCTTCCATCCTGGAGGAGTTGCGCGCGCGCCGCGGTCTGCCGGAAGCGGAACGGAAATTTCTTATTTACACACTTAACCTTGGCGCGGTCGCGGAAGCCCTGGCCGAAGGCGGCGATCCGGCGCAGATCCATCATTCCTCCATCGATGACCTTTTCACCAGAAGCAGGCGCTTCCGGCGGTCAAGAGAATTCACCGCCGCAGTCGAGTTTGTGGCCAAATTTCGCGATTATTCGCCTTTCAACAACATGCTGGTGTTCGCGCAGAACCCTCTGACGACGCACTTCGCCACCGCCAGCCATTGGCGCAAGGCTTTTGGCCGCTCCATCAAGGAGGATGCGCGCGGGATGCTCATTCTCGCGCCGCGCACGCCGGTGCTGATGGTCTATGACATCGGCGATACCGAGGGGCCGCCGCTGCCGAAGCAGTTTCGCGTTTTCGGGCGGACCAGCGGGCGGTTCAATCCCGCGCTGCTAGATAAGCTTGTCAAGAATTGCGAGCGGGACAAAATCCAGGTGCGGCGCATGCCGATGGGAGACATGCGGGCGGGGTTTGCCACGAGCCGCGCACGGCAACCAGGATGGAAAATGCGCGTGGGTGTGCGTGACGATTTGGATGACCCCGGCGCCTACGCGGCGCTCTGCCATGAGCTGGCCCATATTTATCTCGGACACGTTGGGGCCGACCGCGAGGGATGGTGGCCGTTTCGGATGAACTTGTCCGAAGTGGTGGCGGAAATTGAAGCGGAATCTGTGGCCTACATTGTGTGCCAGCGTGCTGGCTTGCGCACGCACTCGGCGGAATATCTGTCCAGCTTCGTCGAGGACAGCGAAGACCTTGATGCGATCAGCCTCGACCTCATCAGCCGCGTGGCCGGGAAACTTGAAGAAATGAGCCGCCGCCGCCTCCCGCCGCGGTCGGAGTCTGACTCTGATTAAGAGCGGCACTCAAGTAGCGTTTTTAGACCCCGGGCGCAAATGTTCGCAAAGCCTCGAAAGCAAACGCTGATGTCGTTCGCTTGAAATCAAACCGATTTTGCCAAGAAAACTGCTCGCGGGCAGGGCCGCTAAATAACCCAATCGAATAAGGGAAGAAGCTTTCAGGCCACTTGTTCCGAAATCGCTGTCGGACGGCCCCACGATCTCGTCAAATCCACCAACTTGATGCCGAAGTTGAGTGCTGATACCGCACACCAAGAGGTCGCCGAACCCTGGCATTCGCCGCAAAACCAATGTTGGCCGAATTTTACGCTGCCCCTCAGATTGCGGCAGGAGCGCAAGAAGGATATCGCCCTCCGTCATGGCTTGACGTCAGCGGCAGAATAGTTCGGTTCGTCCTCGCCGTAAGCCCGAGCTAGCGAAGCCGCCGCCAAGTCGTGCCACTGGGCGTCAGTTGAATCTGCCTTTGCCAACACCGTAATCATGAGCGGGGAATCGGGCGGGAGATCGAATGGTTCGTCCAAAACAATCTGCTTTCCGTTAAAGTGAGCTTTTAAACTGACCGAAGGCATGGACTAAGCATACTTTTGACCAGCTTGAATCGCAAGAAATTTAGCGTCGTATTGAAAGAGCTTTCCCATTGCTCGCGGGCAGCAAGATCGTTACGATGCGCTGGTCATGAATTCCTCCAAGACATCCATATTGGCCCGTGTAGATGGACGGGCGCACGACCAAATCCGCCCGCTGCGATTTCAGAATGGCATCGCCCCGTATGCGACCGGTTCCACCTTGATTGAATGGGGAAATACGCGGGTGATCTGCGGTGTGACGATTGAGGAGACGGTTCCGCGCTGGATGAAAGAGCAAAATGTCGCGGGCGGATGGATCACGGCGGAGTATTCGATGCTTCCGTATTCCACGTTGACCCGCAAGGCGCGCGACATTTCCAAGGGCAAGATTGATGGGCGTTCGCAGGAAATACAACGCTTGATCGGACGCTCCATGCGCGCGGCCATTGACCTTGAAAAAATTGGCTCGCGCACGATCTGGCTCGATTGCGATGTTTTGCAAGCCGACGGCGGGACGCGCACGGCCGCAATCACGGGCAGCTATGTCGCCTTGTCGCTGGCGATGCGCTCGCTGCAACGCGGAGGCAAGCTTGGGGCCGAACTGGCGCTCAAACCGGTCGCGGCGGTCAGTGTTGGCATTGTGAACGGACAGGCGTTGCTGGATCTTTCGTATGTCGAGGACGTGGCGGCGTCGGTGGACATGAATTTGGTGATGAATGGGGAAGGCCAATTCATCGAGCTGCAAGGGACAGGCGAAGAAGCTTCTTATAGCGAGGAACAATTGGCGGCGATGCTGGCGCTGGGCAAAAGCGGAATCAGCCAATTACTCCGACGCCAACAAGAAGCGCTGGCACTTTAAGAACAACAACGACGACGAGTATCAAGTGGGAATATTTGATTCGTTCTCAAAACTTAGTTTTAAAATAATTGGAGATAATCCTTGACCAGTGCGGATGAATCTTGTAGCGTAGTTTAGTTCAGCACGAACGACCGAATCCAGGCTTTGCTTGGCTGTGAGGCCTCCTTCCGGGGTAAGTTCGCGGTGAGCACTCTCTTGCCAACCAACACCGAGGTCGTTATTGAGGGCCTTTACTCGCATCTGCAAACCGGCACAAGCGTTTCTTATGGGAAGTACGTGATAAGTACCAATGCGGACGTCATCGTCGGATCGCCGGGCAGCGCCACCAATAGCGCCGGCCTGTGGCGTTGGTCGCCGTAACGGGCGGGATCGTGAAAACTACTCGCTAATATGCACGCGGGAAGTTCAAGTTTATTGCCCCGCACTCCGCCGGAAGGGCGGAGTGCGGGGGCATTCACTTTGATCGAGTTGCTGGTCGTAATTGGGGTGATCGCGTTGCTTTCGGCCCTGTTGCTGCCCGCTTTGGCAAAGGCCAAGAGCACGGGCCGGACCACTTACTGTTTGAGCAACAAGCGGCAACTCGCCGTGGCGTGGCTCATGTATGCCCAGGACAATCGAGACTATCTAGCCTACAATAGTTATTCATTTGCGGACCTATGGTCAGGCGATGGCATGCCCGACGCGCCGAATTGGGTGACGAGCTATGTGGATTGGACAACCACAGATTTTTCTACAAATTTAGCGGGGCTTATTTATGATACCAACAGCAGTCTCGCTCCTTACGTGGCCCATGACGCCGCCCCATATCATTGCCCCGAAGACACGTTCCTGACCCAGGCCCAGAGGGCCTTGGGATGGAATCAACGCGCCCGCAGTGTCTCCATGAATTACGTCATGGGCGATGGCATAGCAGATGGTGAACCAAAGCCGCCATCCGACTCCATGTATGGCGGTGGCGTCCGGTCCCATTATTTCTTCCGGATTCGTGATCTGGCGACGATTGGACCTTCAATGGCCTGCGTGTTTCTGGACGAACATCCAGACTCGATACATTACTCGCCAGCTTTTGCCGTGCCTTATAATCCGACTCAGGTCTTATGGCGGCAGCTCCCGGCGAGCTACCATAATGGCGGCTGCACCTTCGCGTTTGCGGATGGCCACGAGGAGTACAAGAAATGGCTTGTCCCGCAAACCTGCGTGCCTGTCACCTGCACCAATTGGGTTTACACTAGCGGTGCTTTTGCCATGGGCAACGATATCCGGGATTGGAGTTGGTTCGTCCACCATAGCTTGGAACCCAAGGCCTTTGAATGAGGCCCGGCCATGGCTGGCCAGGCGCGATTCAATTCCACGAGAGGTCATCCGGGGCGTCTGCCAGGAGGCGGCTTTTCACGCCCTTTTGCTTCATGATCTTCCTCCACAATTGTTCCGGCTTGGGATGGAAAACAAGTTCGAGCGTGGCTGGATGCACCAGCCAATCGCTGCGCGACATCTCATTGTCCAATTGGCCGGCAGACCAGCCGGAATAGCCGGCGAACAACTTCACCATTTGCGTGTCGGAAAACGATTCGCCTAAATCCATGAGCACATCAATGGAATGTCCAAGACTCAAATTGGACATGACATTGCCGTCCGGCAAAAATGTGTCCGAGTGAAGAAAACTCAGAGCTTGCGGTTGGACGGGGCCGCCAATGAAAAGGGACTGGTCTTTAATTCTTTCGGGCAAATTGGCCACCAGCGCCTGGCCTACTTTGTTTTCCGTGGAACGGTTGAGGATTAATCCCAGAGCGCCTTCCGGATCGTGCTGGCAGATCAGAACGACGGAGCGGTGAAAAAAGGAGCCATGCAACTTTCCACCGTCCAGGATGAGTTGGCCCTGTAAAGACTTGTGCGGCTGCGGCATGGTCAATGGCGATCAGTCCTTGAGCAATCCTTGCGCTGCTTCGATAATTCCCGCCGCAGTCAGTCCCTGCTTTTGGTAAAGTTCCTCCGCCACCCAGGCCGAACGGCCAAATTCCCCGTGTATGCCCAGCGATTTCATGCGATGAGTAATTCCTTCCTGAGCCAAGGCGTGCGAAATCTGCGCGCCCATGCCGCAAATGATCTGATGATCCTCGATGGTCACAATGCGCCCGGAACATTTCTTGACTGCCGAGCCGATGGTCTCGAGATCAACGCGATTTATGAACGGATTGGAAATAACAGTCGCGGCCACTCCTTTTTCCTTTAATTGCCGGCCCGCCTCAATGGATCGTCCTACCAGCGGCCCGCAAGCAACGACGACGACGTCATTGCCTTCAGCCAAAACTTGCGCTTTGCCCCATTCATACTTCGCATTCTCAACAAGGTGGACGGGATAGGTTTCGCGCCCGACGAAAAAGATAACGGTCTCGCCGTCCTGGCCTTTGAGGCGTGCTGCGGCCGTGCGTTTGATCGCTTCATACATCAGCGCATCCGCTTCGTCAGCGCATGAGCAGGCAATCACTACCGTGTATGGAATGGGCGAGGTCGCAGCCATATAGGTCGTCGCCTCGTGCGATGCGCCATCGGCGGCGTCCTGGAAACCGACATGCGAAAAAACCGCGATGACCGGCGCTTGAGAAAGGGCGGACATCGTCAGGGGCAAATTGCCCTTCGTAATGCCGAATTGCCCGAATGTGTCAACAATCGGAATGAAGCCGGCCTTGGAGAATCCGGCCCCCACACTGATCATGTTGGCTTCGGCGACACCGACCTCGACAAAGCGGTCGGGAAAACTCTTTTGGAAATAGCTCATGCCCGTTGAGCCTTCGAGGTCGGCGGAAATGGAATAGACAGGCAGGCCGTCCTGAGCGGCCCGGACCGCGCCTTTGGCCAGGCCGCTTTGGATTTTGTCTTTCTTGACAGCAGGCGGCGGCGCGCCCTGCTCCTGGGCTGCTTTGGCTTTTTTGGCCGCCTCCTTCTTTTCCCACGCTTGACGCAATCCTTGCCCCCAGTCGGCCAGTTCCTTCGGGACGGTCCCGCCAAAGTAAATCTCGTTGACAAAGTCGACGATTTTTTCGGCGTTGGATAGCGGAAAGCCGTGACCTCCGGTCGAACTCTCCACGGTTGCGCGCACGCCGTAACCTTTGACCGTCTTGAACCACAAGCAAACCGGCGCGCGAGGATTCGCTCGCGCCTCGGCAAGGCCCCTCTCCACGGCCAAATAAACCTTTTGCAAATCGTTGCCTTCCGGGACCTTGATCACATTCCATCCCAAAACACTCATGGCGGAAAAAGTTGGCTCCATGCTGAAAGCGTCCTTGGTGATGCGGCCCGAAAGTTTGGTGTCGTTGTCCGAAATTGCCAGCAGAAATGGATTAAGCCTGTCTTTGGCCGCCAATCCCGGAATCGCGGCATAGGCTTCTTTGGCCTCGCCCTCCATCGATGCGCCGTCGGACACAGTGCAGATAGTGACACGGTCATTCTTTCGCACTTTGTCGGCCAAGGCGAGTCCTTGCGACTGCGGAAGCGCCGAGCCGAGTGGCCCGTTGCTCAAATAAACGCCCTGCGGATTAAGGTGCGATTCGCCATGCCCGGTCAATTTGCTGCGAATGCTGCGAAACCATTTCAAATCCTCAAAGGTCATCCCGTCGAATCCATAATTGCTCCGCAGCGCATAAATCCCGTTTTCGGTATGGCCGGCATCGTTGACGAAATTGAAGGCCTCATGCCATTGACGCCCTTTGGTGGCGAACATGATGCCGTGGATGGCCGACATAATTTCCGCAAATGCCGCGGGTCCACCCCAATGGGAAGCTGCCCCGCCATTGACCGCTTCCATGTCCATCAAGGCCACCAGCGCGCGCGTCGCGTTCGGATCGCCGAGCACAACGTCTTCGCCCTTGGCGTTCTTGACTTTGACCGAATACTTGGGCGGCCCCGTGGGCGTCGGCGCGAGTTTGGATTGAATGTTCAGCGGCGCCAGCGGCGGCGCGTCCACAGGTTTAACAACAGATTTATCTTCAGACATAAGCGTTCAGATGGAGGGAGGAATTCAGATTAAAAGGGAAGGTTGGTGCGCGCGGCGGGAGTTGAACCCACAACCTACGGCTTCGGAGGCCGCCACTCTATCCAGTTGAGCTACGCGCGCACAAATGTCGATCATACCACGAATTGAAATCTACTCCAATACGAACAGACAAATAACTATGTGGCCACTTTCGCAGTCCCGCAAGAAAATCAATGCGAACCGGAGAGGTCCATGAGGCCGCTTGGTTTGCTGAGTCTGACTGCCCCTGCCCCAACGGCGGCAGGCGCAGCGCCGCCAAGAATCCAAAAATTCCGCATGCGCAATTTAGCGCAATTTAGCGCAAGTTTACCTCGGAAAATTTCATGGCCCCGATGCGCGCTTTTAAGTGGAATTTCACCTCCGATGCGCCTTTGGGCCTTGGCGTCTTTGCGTTCATTTGCTCGCCCTGTCGCGAAAGCGAAACGCAAAGGCGCAAGCCGCCAAGCCGCAAAAAACACATTTTTGGTTTGATTAGCTTTGACTGGGTGCGATTGGCCCCGCCACCAAGGCCGCCCGGCAATGGATACACCGCACCGGCGGCTGATCAGGAGGATTTCTGTCTTTTTGGTGGTGGCGCTTCGGCGAACGAAGGCCGGCCCATTCGACCTAAAAAGACATGCGAAACTTTCTGAAATTATCATGGAAATCAACGACTTGCGTGAGGTTTGCCCGCGGCCCCGATCGACCAAAACAGGACCGCCGGCGGTTAATTTCTCACCGCCTGGCACTGACCCTTACTCCTAATTTTCAAAGAACGAGCGCCGGAGCGCTTTAATGCCAATACAATACCACATATAACTGGGACTGCAATTACATATTACGAGTGGGTGAAACTCGGCTGAGTCGTTGCCAACTTTCTGCGGAGAAAGTGCAAGCCCTTCGTCTAAATGTGTTAATCATTCTCTAAGACCAAACAATTCCAATCGTTGTTTCAATCCTGCGACAGTGCTGTCCTTTTCAAGGGGCGCATCTCAATTTTTGGCAGCACCGTGGGCGCGACCTCTTTGTAGTTCACCGTCACCTCTCGAGAGCAAAGCTATACGTAGAGGCGACATCTGCCTTGCGATCACTCGGAATATGTCGCTCCCATGGAGCTGATTTTCCATTGGATCTTTTGATCTACAAAGATTTCGCTCCTATCGGAGCTAAAGATCAAAGTGGTCTGTTCAAAAACTGAGATGCGCCCTCGCCTTCGCCGGGCACATAAAAAATCCTCACGATCTGGGTGCTTATATGCGTCATCGTGGGCTGGTTATCGGCACGGCGCTTTTGAATAACGGTGTTTCCATCGTACACCTAATAGATCTCATTGGTTTGCATTCAAAAAACGCGAATTCTAATGCGGTCCCCATTTTGTATCTTTCAGAAAAGCAACCAGGTCAGCCATCTCCTGGCGAGTGAACATCGTCTCCAGGCCCTGTGGCATGATGGAGACTGTCCCCTGTCGCATCTCAACAATTTTTGACCGTGGAATGTGCACTTCTGTATCCGGGCCTGTAGCAATAACAACTTCGTCCGCTGCATCCTTGCGCAGCACACCGTTGTAGTCGTCGCCAGACTTTGTCCAAACGATCATGGGTTCATAACTCCGCACAAAACTGGCGCTAGGGTAAACGATGGACTCGAGGAGGTCCCGCTCGGTCCGAATCGTGCCAACGCTGGTCAGATCGGGACCGACATGTCCGCCGCGATAACCGATGGTGTGGCACCCAATGCAGACGAACTTGGGATTATTAAATAGGGTCTGCCCACGTCGGATGTCGCCTTTGGGCAATTCGGCCATCAACTGCTCGAGGTGTTCCTTCTGCCTGGCCGCGTCTGTGCTGAGCATAGCGAAGAGTTCTTTGGCGTTGCTTTGCACGGAAGCGGGATATTTCTCGATCACGGGCTTGATCACTTCGAGGCGGAGCGACGACAGTGCCTTGGCTTTTCTAAGGTTTTCCACCAGTTTATCGCCGACTGTTTCATCGGAGGAGGCTGCAAATGGGGCCATCAGTTTTGTCAGCTCCGCCGGTCCGGTTCGAGGCAAAGCGTCCGCAAGAGCGATTAATTGTGAACTGTCCAGTTTTGCCCTGCCCAACACGGAAGAGGCATGGTTTCGAACAGGCCATGATTTTGTTGTGTCAAGATTGCCAAGTAGAAAGCTGAACAGATTTGAAGAAACTTCTTCTAACGGGCCAGCGGCCGCGAGTGCTTCGAGACGAGTTTCCGGCAGGATGTTGCCGTCACGGCCGATCTGACCGAGAGTGCTTTCCAGTGCAGGACTTGTAGCCTTGGCGAGCATGAAGCTGCGGGCGGCAAGGATGGCCTCCCGCACCAGAGCAGCATTGGACGAACGCAATGTCTCGGTCACCTGTTGAAGCCACGTTTCTGGCGCCGGCGAAATGTCTGTTTCTGCCATGACTTTCAGTGCGACGATTTTTGCCGCCGTTGTCGTACGGCCATCAGCTAAAACGTCTGCCAGTAATTTCTCGATGGCCGCATCCCCTGCAAATGGCATCACTTGCGCTGGCAGGTTGTCGGCGTCAGCATCAGTCAACTCGGGATTATGGAGTAGGTCGCTAAAAAACTCTGCAACGGCGCTTCCCCAATTTCCATGGCGACTCGCAATCCACATCGCCGTGTCTCTGAGAACAGGATTCTTCGCGCCAAGGAGTGGCGTTACAGCCCCAGGGTCCAATTTACCGTTGCGCGTCTGATCGGTCGCGATCAACGCGGCACGGTGCACACGGGCGTTACTTGATTGAAAACCCTTGGCCGTGGCGGCTGGGTCAGCAATTTCGATCAAGGCGAAGATGATGGAATGTTCCTGAATGCGCGCACTCGGCGACAGTTCGACGGCGGACGGGTCGATCTGACCGACTGCCTCAAACAAAGCTGGAACGGCGGCTGAGTCACCAATCCTTCCGAGGGCCTCCGCCGCGCTCCGTTCCACTTGAGCATCATCGTCTCGCAACAAAGGCAAAAGATCTGGCATCGCACCCTGGTCGCGCCAGAGGCCGATGGATTGGGCGGCAATGTGACGAACAGTGTTGTCCGTGTCACGCAGCGCGGCGCGTAGAGGGTACCGAGCCTCGGTCGAATCAATCTGTGTAAGCGCCCAAAGAGAATTTCGCCTGGCCTCGGTCGACTTGGAATCGCGCAGCGTCGTTGCGAGGGCTTCAATCGATTTGCCTCCCAATTTTGCGAGAGTTCGGATGGCCCGTTTGCGCACCGCCGGCCTTGGATCCGACAGATATTTGACAGCTTCATTGGCATTCAAAGATTCCCAGGCAATGCCGCTTCCACGCGGGTCCTGTATTTTCGGCGCGCCTTTGCGCCGGATTCGATAGATGTGACCCAGCACGTCGGGCTTGGCGAGTTGAGACGTTGGACAACAGAGTTTGTACCATCCACCCGTGTCCAGAACGATGAGGCTGCCGTCGGCGTCTTCAATGACACCGGTTGGATGAAAGTCTGGATCATCGGAAGACAGGAAGTCAGTCTGTTTTGCGCTGTAGGTCGCGCCATCCGGAGTAAGCTCGTATCGCAGGACCTTGTGCAGGTTAAAGCAGCAAACAAAAAAATTATCCTGGTAGTCGCGTCCAAAAATGTCCGAACGGTAACTGGTGATGCCGCAGGGCGCCGCAGGACCGAGATGGCTCAAGACTGGCAAGATGTCGCCAGTCCGTGGGTGCTCGTCAATGACATCATGAACTTTGCCATAAACGCCGCCGTAGATGGCGTGAATCAGCCCATCGCGTTTGCCGCCGGCGGGCTCCTGCAAAAAAGTTGACGTCAGGATGCGTTCGCCTGTGATGGTAAACGCCACGCCGACCGGATTATCCATTCCACCCGTCATAACGGGTTCAATTCCTGTGCCATCAGGCCGGCATCGAAATATGTGGGCGGCGCGCGTGACAAACGGCTCCTTTCCCGGACGCTCGTACGTCTGCTTGGCAAAGGCGCCTTTACACCAATAAATCCATCCGTCTGGGCCTGCGTAGGGCCCGTGGAGGTCATTCGCGCAGCCAGTCAGCGTTTTGGCCTGCATCCATTCCTCGCGCTTGTCTGCCACGCCCTTTCCGCTGGTGTCGGTTATTTTCCAAATACTCGGGGGCGCGCCGACATAAAACGATCCTTCAAACCATAGAGCCCCTTCGGGAAACATCATATGCGGAGCAAAAACGGTGCTCGTGTCAAATTTTCCATCCCCGTCCGAATCCTCCAGGCGCACGATGCGGTGAGGTTTGTCCTTCAGTTGTTGTTGCGGGTTGTCATTGGATCCCGACGAGTCGGAGACATACAGGCGGCCTTGGTCATCAAAATCGGCAGCGATCGGGCGATCAACCAAGGGCGGACCCGCAATTAATTCCACCTCAAATCCATCCGGCACAGTAAGCGTGCGGTCACCCATGACGAATTGGGCCGCCGAAACCTGAAACGACGGCCAGAGTCCCGTGAAAAGGGCGAAAATAAAAAGGCATGTTTTCATGTCAAAGTTGTCAACGAGTCACGAGGCCAGCTTATGCGAAAGCGGTCCAGCAGTTCAACCTTCCAGATCAACAGCACATCAAAAACCAATCCCTCGTTTTAGCGTCACTGTAAGCATGAATTCGCCGTAGCCATTCTCCCGAAACCGATGAAAACGAGCCAGGAGCGTGCAAGAAAAATTTCTGCTGAAGAATTTTTCAAATGAAATCTTGCATTCGGTCTTGGCCGATGTTAGGGATTCAGGAGAGGCAAGTGGAATTCGTGATGTCTTAGGCTGAATGAATGTGGGCTCCATTTCTCGAACAAATCTGCCGGTTGTGCCCTGCGAAACCGGATGGCCACTGTGCGCTCTAGCTGAGCAGGCTTTTCATCCGTCCAGTAGCGCCAGCGAGTGGCCGATTCTTCTCAACCAGCCTCGGCGTCAATTTCTACAGAATCTTCTTCACTCGAATTCAACGAGTTCCAGCAGAACTCATAACACCTTCCCATATATGATTACACGGTTGCGATTGTTGTTATCTTTCCTGGTTCACCACCAAGCGCCGAACAAGTTCTGTGCTGTGGCTTTGCCCTGGTTTCAAACGCGATGTCTCATTGAAGAATGAAGCATTGAAATGAACGCCAGCCCTCGCATTGGCCCGTTGCTCTGTCTCTACTTCGCTGCAATAGCTCAACCCGCCCAAGCGCAGTCATTGCAGGGACATCGGCCCGCCGCAGTCGTCCACTTACCACCGGTGGGCCGGCTGGAGATGGATCGCGAGTTGAAGCTCGCCATAGGTTTGCCCCTGCGCAACAAGGAAGCGCTGACCAACCTGCTGCAACGGATTTATGACCCCGCCAGCCCTGATTACCATCATTATCTGACTCCGGCCCAATTTGCCGATGCGTTTGGCCCTGCGTCAGAGGATTATCAAGCGATCCAGGCCTTCTCCCTGGCCCACGGGCTTAAGGTACGCGCGACCCACTCGAATCGCACTTTGCTCGATGTGACCGGGTCGGTGTCGAATATTGAGAAGGCTTTCCATGTCACCCTCAGGACGTATGAGCACCCTAGGGCTAAGCGAGTTTTTTACGCGCCTGATACGGAGCCATCGTTGGATTTGGCGACGCCGGTTTTGCACATCAGCGGATTGGACGATTATGTCCAGCCACATCCGATGAGTTTGACCAAGACGCCCCTGGCCGGCTCGACAGGAATTGCTTACGCCAGCGGTGCGGGTCCTTCCGGCGAATACATGGGCAATGACTTTCGTGCGGCTTATCTGCCGGGTGTGGCGCTGACTGGCGCTGGGCAAACGGTCGGTTTGTTGGAATTCGACGGCTATTACCCAAGCGACATTTCCAACTACGCCAGTTTGGCCGGGATAAACGCTGATCCGCTCACGAACGTTTACCTGGATGGGTTCGACGGAACACCTGGACCGAATAACACGGAGGTCGCCTTGGACATTGACATGGCTAATTGCATGGCACCGGGACTTTCGTGGGTGATCGTTTATGAAGGGGAACAGGCCGATGACATCTTGAACCGGATGGCTACGGACAACCTCGCCAATCAACTCAGTTCCTCGTGGTCTTATCCCATAGACTGGGAGACCGAACAAATATTCCTGCAATTTGCCGCGCAGGGCCAGTCGTTTTTCAATGCCTCCGGTGACGACGATGCCTGGGTTGGAGAAATCGCCACGCCGTGCGACGACCCGAATGTTACCAGTGTTGGGGGCACAAGTTTGACCACCACCGGTCCGGGAGGCCCCTGGGTGTCGGAAACGGTCTGGAATTGGGGTGTGGAGTTCGGCGCGAGATACAATGGGAAGGGCAGCGGCGGAGGGATCAGCACCACCTACCCGATCCCGTCCTGGCAGGCGAACGTAAGCATGACTGCTAGTCAAGGATCCACCATTTTCCGGAACATTCCGGACGTAGCGCTCACGGCGGACAACATTTTCGTGATCGCGAACAACGGCGAGGAACTCAACGTTGGCGGCACCAGTTGCGCGACGGCTTTGTGGGCGGGCTTCATCGCTTTAGCCAATGAACAGTCCGCGGAGAGCGGCCTCCCAAAGCTTGGCTTCCTCAATCCGGCCCTGTACGCTATTGGCCTCGGCCCCAACTACGCCAGTTGTTTTCACGATGTCACCACGGGTAATAATACATGGAGCGAGAGCCAGTCACTTTTTAACGCGGTGCCGGGCTACGATCTTTGCTCCGGTTGGGGCACTCCAATAGGCAGCAACCTGGTCGATCTGCTGGCGCCTCCGGACGCGTTGCAAATCTCGCCCCTGGCCGCTTGGGCTTCCGTGAAAGGCGCGATTGGGCCGCCGACACTGGCCTCTCAAAACTATACGTTGACCAACACGCAGAACATCGCACTCGAATGGGCCGCCGCTGCCTCGGTGCCTTGGCTCAATCTCTCAATCAACAGAGGAACACTCGTTCCCGGCGGGGCTGCGGCGACAGTAACCGCAAGTTTGAACGCGGCGGCCCGCAATTTGCCGCTCGGATTTTACGCGGCGACCATCTGGTTCACCAATTTGACCGATGGCTTCATCCAAAGCCGGGCCGCCTCGTTGGCGATCATCGATTCACCCACAATACCGTCCCAGCCGGCCAGTCTGTCCGTGATCGCAGGAACAACGGCGACCTTCACCGGTGCTGCGGGCGGAACACTGCCGCTGAATTGCCTGTGGCAGTATAACGGAATCAATGTGACTAATGATGGGAGAGTTTCATTCCGCCAAATCCAGTTCGATCAGAACGGCGTCGGACAAGTCACCAGCGTCCTCACGATCAGCAACGTGGAGGCCACCGATGCCGGCAATTATGTCATGGTAGTGAGCAATGCCGCGGGAGTGGTCTTCAGTTCGAACGCCGTTTTGACCGTTTCCCCCTCCGGGCCGGTCATCATCGAGCAACCGGCCAGCCAGACGGCTCTCGTCGGCACGACGGTGCAGTTCCGCGTCGCGGCGGCCGGCACCTCGCCGTTTACTTACCAGTGGCAGCAAAACGGGACCAACCTGATGGATGGGAACGCTATTTCGGGATCTCTCACTCCTGTCCTGACAATCCTCGGCGTGTCGTCGGCCAATATTGGAACCTATACCGTCGTCGTTAGCAACGCTCTCAGCGAGACCACCAGTAGCGAGGCTATCCTCCCCTTGGAAGTGACCGTGCCGGGCCAGGAGTTGGTGCGCAATGGTGGTTTTGAAACCGGCAGCTTTTCCTCTTGGAGTGAATCAGGGAATTTTGTCGATTGTTCGGTCAGCGGCAATGAGATAGCCGTCTATTCCGGAAATTACGGCGCGCTCTTGGCGCCCTCGGGTCAGCTTGGGTATATCTCTCAATCGTTGCCCACCATTTCAGGACAGCTTTACTTGCTCTCTCTGTGGTTGGACAGCCCGGACGGCCTTGCCCCCAATGAATTTCTTGTGAACTGGAATGGAAATGTTTTATTCGACGAAACCAATGTGGGAGCCACCGGCTGGACCAGTCTCCAATATTACGTCATGGCCACGGCCAGCAACACTGTCCTGGAGTTCGGATTCCGCGACGACAATAGCTTTCTCGGTTTGGATACCATTCAAGTCTCCCCGCTGGTTAGCGCCGACGGCCCGCCTATCATTGCCATGCAACCCGCCAATCAAGCGGCCGCGCAGGGAGGGACGGCAAGCTTTGGCATTCTGTCGTCGGGACGATTGCCGCTGTCCTACCAATGGCAATTTGCCGGCGCCAACCTGCTCGATGCCACGAACGCAATGCTGGCCCTATCCGATCTAAGCACCAACCAGACGGGCATGTACGACGTCCTGGTTTCCAACTCTCTAGGCTCGACGATCAGTTCCAACGCTCTGCTGACCGTTCTGCCAGGCAGTTCGGAGTTGATCAACTTTGACGACTTGCTCGGGAGTCAACGAGCTGTGGCCACGGGTTACCAGAACATGACTTGGAGCAATTTCTTTTTTTTGGACGCCTTGGCCCTGGACCAGTCCAATGGCTATACGGCTGGTGTAGTGTCCGTCCCCAAAGTCGCCTATAACGCTGATGGCGCACCTGCGACTATGAGCGCATCGGCGCCGTTCGCATTTCTCTCGGCCTATTTGACGGCTGCCTGGAATGACAATTTGCAGCTCGAGGTCCTCGGTTACAACGGCGACTCTTTAAGCTACGACAACATTTACAAGTTGAGCGCGACCACTCCGACGCTGATCGCGTTCAACTACGTGGGCGTTACCTCGGTGCAGTTCATTTCTTCCGACGGCACCCCACATCCCGGTTACAACGGCAGCGGCGCGCAATTCGTCATGGATGATTTGACAGTAATACCCAGCGTCCTGCCGGCCATGCCTCCACCGATGACTGTGTTGTACTCTTTCGGCGGATTGGACGGGGGTTTGCCTTCCTCCGCGCTGGCGCGAGGGGCCGACGGCAGTTTCTACGGTACAACCACATACGGTGGAAGCAACGGCTATGGCACTGTCTTCAGGATGACGACCAATGGCGTCGTGTCCACACTCTGCTCTTTCGATAACTTGAATGGTGCCTACCCCATTGGTGCGCTATCGTTGGGGGCTGACGGCAATTTCTACGGGACGACGGAATACGGCGGCACGAATGACTATGGGACGGTGTTCAGGCTGGCGACCAATGGCACACTGACTACCTTGGCTTCGTTCGACATGGATGTGACCGGCGGTTACCCAGCGGCCGCACCGCTGCAAGGCCCCGATGGAAGTTTTTACGGCACCACCACCCAAGGCGGAACCTACAACTATGGAACAGTCTTCAGAATGACGACCAATGGCGCCCTCTCCGCATTAGTTACTTTCGATTACGCCAATGGCGCTTACCCCTACGCTGCGCTGACGCCGGGCCTCGACGGCAAGTTCTACGGCACAACCGAAGAGGGCGGTGCCTTAGCCCAACAAGGCACCGTGTTCAGCATTACCACCAATGGCACATTTTCTATTTTGGCTTCGTTCAATTATCTGGTAGGCGCTTTGCCCTATGGCGGATTGGTCCAGGGCGCGGACGGCCAATTGTACGGCACAACCGTCATCGGCGGAATCTACGATTTCGGGACCGTGTTCAGCGTGACGACTAATGGCACTATTTCCACTTTGGCTTCGTTCGATGATGATATTACGGGCGCATATCCTTCCGCCACGCTGGCACTGGGCGCCGATGGCAATTTCTATGGCACCACGTCTTACGGCGGAGCGCATAATTTGGGAACAGTCTTCAGAATGACGACCAATGGCGCGCTGACCAGCCTTGCTTCGTTTGATGGCGCAAGCGGCATGACCACCAAAGCCTCTCTCGTGGAGGGGGACGACGGCAGTTTCTATGGCACGGCACCCTACGGCGGCGTGGGTTACAATGGCGCAGCCAATAGTGGCGATGGGGTTATCTTCCGAATCGGAGTGGTCCCAGCAACGACGGCGCCGGCGATTAGCGCACAACCCGGAAGTCTGAATGCGCCCGTCCAAGGCGCGGCCATCTTCAGGGTCAATGCCAGTGGCGCCGCCCCGCTGAATTATTCCTGGCAGCGCAACGGCAGTCCAATTGCCGGAGCCACCGGAGCCTGCTATTCAATCAATAATGTTCAATTGCATGATTCCGGCAGCCGGTTCGATTGCGTAGTCAGCAACGCCTATGGCGTGGTCACTTCTACGAACGCGACGCTCAGCGTCTTTAGCGCGTCGGGGCCTTTGTCCTTCTTCAACGGACCCAACGGTGGCTGGCCGTTTTCCGCTCTGGTTCAGGGTGCCGATGGCAATTTCTATGGCACCACACAATATGGCGGAACGAATGCCGATGGCACGGTCTTCAGAATGACGACCAATGGCGCACTCTTCACTCTGGCCTCCTTCGATTATTATGTGACTGGCGGTAATCCTTGGGGCGGCCTCGCGCAGGGAACAGATGGCAATTTCTATGGCACCACGACTTCCGGCGGAGCGGGCGAATTGGGCACGGTCTTCAGAATGACGACCAATGGCGCCATGGTGCCATTGGCCTCCTTTGAGTACACCAATGGCGCTTACCCCTATGCAGGCCTGACTTTGGGCGCCGATGGCAATTTATACGGTACCACTTATGGGGGAGGCGGACACGGCGAGGGCACGATTTTCAGAGTGACGACCAATGGCGCAATGTCCACTCTGGCTTCGATTTACGGCTATCCCTTCGGGGGGTTGGCGCAGGGGGCTGATGGCAGTTTTTATGGCACCACAGTTCTTGGTGGATCCAACTCCTCCGGCACGGTGTTCAGAATCACGACCAACGGCACACTGACCACGTTATTCTCATTCGATTCCTCCAACGGCACTTCCCCCTATGCAGGCCTGACTTTGGGCGCCGATGGCAATTTCTATGGGACCACATATTACGGCGGAACGTTCGGCGGGGGAACGGTCTTTAGAATAACCATCCATGGCACATTGACCAACCTATTCTCATTCGATGGCACCAATGGCTTGTACCCCCTGGCCAGTTTGACGCAGGGGGCCGACGGCAATTTCTATGGTTCGACCGCGCTAGGGGGAACGTACGGCAATGGCACCGTGTTCAGCATGACCACCAACGGCATCCTGACTAGACTGCTTTCGTTCGATGGCGCCAACGGCTCGTCTCCCGGCGCTGCGCTCATCCAGGGCATTGACGGCAGTTTCTACGGCACGTCCAGCTATGGTGGCGCGGGCTTTGATGGCTTATCTTCCAGTGGCAACGGCACGGTTTTCCGCTTGGTGGGTGCATTCACAAAAGGGGTCCCGCTCATCGTCACGCAACCGGTCAGCCAAACTGTGGCGGTTGGCGCGAGCCTGACCTTTGACGTGTCGATTTCAGGCGCCGGGCCGTTCACCTACCAATGGCAGTTTGATGGCGCCAACTATTTAAATCCGATCACGAGCGCCATCATCACGACTGTGGCAGGGAATGGGGCGCTTGGTTACTCCGGCGACGGTGGCGCGGCGACCAATGCCACTCTCGGCAACCCTTACGGCGTGGCTGTGGACTCCCACGGCAATGTGTTCATCGCCGATACCGGGAACCAGCGCATCCGGGAAGTTGGAACGAACGGCATCATCACCACTGTGGCGGGGAATGGGGCGCTTGGTTACTCCGGCGACGGTGGCGCGGCGACCAATGCCACTCTCGGCAACCCTTACGGCGTGGCCGTTGACGCTTACGGCAACGTGTACATAGCTGATACTGGGAACGATCGCATCCGGGAAGTTGGAACGAACGGCGTCATCACCACGGTGGCGGGGAACGGGACACTTGGTTACTCAGGCGACGGTGGCGCGGCGACCAATGCCACTCTCGGCCACCCTTACGGCGTGGCTGTGGACTCCCATGGCAATGTGTTCATCGCCGACGCCGGGAACCAGCGCATCCGGGAAGTTGGAACGAACGGCAACATCGCCACTGTGGCGGGGAATGGGACACTTGGTTACTCCGGCGATGGCGGCGCGGCGACCAACGCGAGCATCAATCAACCTCGGAGCGTGGCGGTGGATGCGTTCGGCAACTTATTCATTGCGGATGCCGGCAATAATTGTATTCGAGAAGTGGATACCAACGGCATCATAGCCACAGTGGCGGGCATTGGGACTGTTGGTTACTCCGGCGATGGAGGCTCGGCTACAGAGGCCGAGTTGAATAATCCCACCGCCGTTGCTGTGGATGGCATGGGCGATATCTTCATGGCCGACTCCGGCAACAATTGCATTCGTGAAGTGGATGTCAGCGGCGTAATCTCCACGGTGGCGGGCAATGGGACGTCCGCCTTCTCGGGCGACGGAACCCTGGCCATGGAAGCCGAGTTGAACGATCCCGTCGCTGTTGCCTTGGATGAGACTGGCAACGCCTTCATTGCCGACTCTGGCAATAATCGCATTCGTGAAGTTGTCTTGCAAGGGCCCGCGCTTGTGCTCACCAATGTCGCCACCAATTCTGCCGGGAGTTATGATGTGGTCGTATCAAACGCCTACGGCAGTATTACAAGTTGCGTGGCCACTTTGATGGTGGGATACCCGCCCGTGATTACGAGCCAACCAACCAGCCTTATGCTGATGGACGGTGCCAGCGCAACCTTCAGCATCTCCGCCACGGGCACAAGCCCGCTGTTTTACCAGTGGCAATTCAATGGTGTGAATCTAGCGGACAATTCTTCGGTCGCAGGTTCACAAAGCAATGTCCTCACTCTGACCGGTGTCACATCAGTCGATAGGGGCACTTACCAAGTTGTCGTGAACAATGCTTACGGCTTGACCAATGCCATCGCCGTGCTGGAGGTGCAGGAGACTCCGGCCCTGGCTTGGATTCCCATCCCCATCATCTATGGATCACCTCTGACAACCAACCAGTTGAACGCCATGACGACTGTGCCTGGCAGCTTCGCCTACGACCCGACCAACGGCAGCGTGTTGGATACAGGGACCAATATCCTGAGCGTCCTCTTCACCCCGGCCGACCTGGTTGATTTCATCAGCGTGAGCGACACTGTGGGCTTGTTGGTCTCGCCCGCGCCATTGACGGTGACGGCGTCCAATGTGAGCCTGCCCTATGGCCAAGTCCTCCCGGCGTTCACCGGCGCCATCACGGGCGTGACCAACGGGGATGACATCACGGCCAGTTACAGTTGCAGCGTAACCAACAACAGCCCGCCGGGAACCTATCCCATCGTGGCGAGTTTGGTGGACCCGGACGACCGCCAGACCAACTACGTGGTCACCCTGAACAACGGCACGCTGACCATCACGATGGCCGTCCCTTCATTGACTTGGACCAATCCGGCTGCTCTCACCTATGGATCTCCCTTGACGACCAATCAATTGAACGCGGTGACAACTGAGCCCGGCAGCTTCGCCTACAACCCGACCAACGGCAGCATCTTGGATGCGGGGACCAACATCCTGAGCGTCCTTTTCACCCCGGCCGACCCGGTTGATTTCAGCAGCGTGATCGACAGCGTGAGCATTGTGGTCGCGCCCGCGCCTCTAAGCGTGACGGCGTCGAATGTGAGCCAGCCCTTTGGTCAAGTCCTTCCGGCCTTCACCGGCACCCTCACCGGCGTGACCAACGGAGATGACATCGCGGCCAGTTATAGTTGCAGCGCGACCAACAACAGCCCGGTGGGAATCTATCCTATTGTGGCGGGCCTGGTGGACCCGGACGGCCGCCAGACCAACTACACCGTCACCCTGAACAACGGCACGCTGACCATCACAGGCGCACCTGTGCTGGCTTGGAATCCCATCCCCATCACCTACGGAATATCGTTGTCTTCTAATCAGTTGAACGCCATGACAACCGTGCCCGGGAGCTTCGCCTACGACCCGACCAATGGCAGCGTCTTGGATGCGGGGACCAACGTCCTGAGTGTCCTTTTCACCCCGTCGGACACGGTTGATTTCAGCAGCGTGACCGACAGCGTGGGCTTGTGGGTTTCGCCCGCGTCATTGACCGTGACGGCGTCCAATGTGAGCCTGCCCTATGGCCACGCCCTTCCGGCGTTCACCGGCACACTCACCGGCGTGACCAACGGCGATGACATCACGGCCAGTTACAGTTGCAGCGCGACCAACAACAGCCTGCCGGGAACCTATCCCATCGTGGCGGGCCTGGTGGACCCGGACGACCGCCAGACCAACTACGCGGTGGCCCTGAACAACGGCACACTGACCATCACGATGGCCATCCCTTCATTGACTTGGACCAATCCGGGTGCGCTCACCTATGGATCTCCCTTGACGACCAACCAATTGAACGCGGTGACAACTGAGCCCGGCAGCTTCGCCTACAACCCGACCAACGGCAGCGTCTTGGATGCGGGGACCAACAGTCTGAGCGTCCTTTTCACCCCGGCCGCCCTGGTTGATTTCAGCACCGTGATCGACAGTGTGAGCATCGTGGTCGCGCCCGCGCCGCTAAGCGTGACGGCGTCCAATGTGAGTCAGCCCTTTGGTCAAGTACTTCCGGCATTCATCGGCACTCTCACCGGCGTGACCAACGGGGATGACATCACGGCCAGTTACAGTTGCAGCGCGACCAACAACAGCCCAGTGGGAACCTATCCCATTGTGGCGGGATTGGTGGACCCGGACGACCGCCAGACCAACTACGTGGTCACGCTGAACAACGGCACGCTGACCATCACCGGTGCACCTGTGCTGACTTGGATTCCCCTGCCCTTGACCTACGGATCACCTCTGACAACCAATCAGTTGAACGCCATGACAACTGTGCCCGGCAGCTTCACCTACAACCCGACCAATGGCAGCGTCTTGGATGCGGGGACCAACATCCTGAGCGTCCTTTTCACCCCGGCCGACCTGGTCGATTTCAGCAGCGTGATCGACACCGTGGGCTTGATGGTTTCGCCCGCGCCGCTAAGCGTGACGGCGTCCAATGTGAGCCTGCCCTATGGCCAGGTCCTTCCGGCCTTCACCGGCGCCATCACCGGCGTGACCAACGGGGATGACATCACGGTCAGTTACAGTTGCAGCGCGACCAACGACAGCCCGGTGGGAACCTATCCCATCGTGGCGGCCCTGGTGGACCCGGACGACCGCCAGACTAACTACGCGGTCACCCTGAACAACGGCACACTGAGCGTGGTCGCGCCGCCCAACATCCAAAGCGTGCGACAATCCGGTAGTTCATTCACTTTCATCTGGAGCGCGACGGTCAACCAAACCTATCAAATCCAGTCCAAAACCAATTTGACCCAATCCATATGGGCTGCGGTGGGAACCACGATCACGGCGACGAATTCGACCATGACCTCTGCCGAATCCATCGGCACAAACACCCAACAATTCTACCGCATCGTGGTTTTACCGTGAATCTTCCGCATGGGTGGAAACTAAATGGGGATTACGAATGGACTCTCGGTGATGCCGTTTTATAGTGCCTCACGGCTGGCAGTGGCTCAATCTCTCACCGCAGCCGCGACCATTTCGAGCACTCGTCTCAGGCCTTCGTCACCACCCATGCTGCCTTCGTTGAATGGTGTCCTTGGAATCGGACTCCAATGGTCGCGGGAGCCGTCGTAGGCGAACGGCTGCTGCAAGCCCGTCAGTCCTGGATCGTATTGGGAATCGTTGCCGCCCAACTTGTAAATCACCAGATCAAGCGATGGCACAATGAATATCCCGAAACCACCCGCACCCGATTTGTAGAAGGCGTCGTGCGGGGCCCCTGCAACGTGCCCGTCGGAATTATTTTCAAACATCAGACTGAAGGGACAATGCGGGTTAAAGGGTGACGGCTGCCCGCACAGCCCGACATAGGCCGCCGGAACCAATTGCTGGGAACCCCACTTGCCTTGATGTAACAGGCAGTAGCCAAATCTAAGGGCGTCGGTTGCGTGCAGCGCAATGCTCCCTGCCCCGTTGGCATGAGGCATAATAAAATTGTCCCGATGCAAACAATAACCCCAAGGGCCCCATCCCATCGGCTTGCCCAGGTGCTCGTTGATGTAGTCTGGCAGTTCCTTCCCGGTCACGTGCCGCAACACAATGGACGCGATGTGCGGAGCAGGCGACGAATAAGAATAGCCCGCGCCGGGATTGGTCCAGAGGACCGTATGGATCGACGACATATCCAAATCGTGAATGTCCTGACCGGGCGCCGGATTGAGAGGGACCACTTGTCCATGGACGATCCCTGGGCTGGATCCTTCGCCGTGATAGCCTGCGGTCATGCACAGCAGTTGCCCAAGAGTGATATCTGCCTTCCTTGCGTCATCGAGCGGAAACGCCTCTGGCAAATACGCCTCGGTAAAGACCTTCTGCGAGAGTCCATCGGGAATTTTATCGTGAAACTCCATCATCATGATGCCGCAGGCGATGCTCGTGACTGCCTTGCCGGTGGAGGCCATGTCGGGATTCGCGTCGCGATGGGCCCGCCCGAAATACCGTTCGAATGCCAAATATCCATGGCGCACCACGAGCAAGCCGCCGTTCTGGCTGCATCGTTGAGTAAAGTCAAATGCGCGCTCCAATTGGGAAAGATCCAGGCCGGCGCGTTTTCTGACCTGCGCGGAATCATGCAATTCACGCCAGCCTCCTTGGCTGTCAGGCGGTGGAAAATAATCAGCCGCCCGACTCATCGGGACCGGCGAAAATGCCAGGATCAGAACGGTTGTCAGCCGGGCCCAATGCCCGGCGGCCCAAGGCGCTTGCGAAATCATCCCTGGATGCAAACAGCGGCACGCCAACAAAACAAGGAACTTTTACCCGGGTCACTATTGGTGGTGGAACAGTTTTTGAAGGAAAAGCTCATTGCGAGCGTCCACTTCATGCGTATAAAATTAATTTTGGCATGTGCCGCAAACCAATCCTTGCTGTCTGGGGCTTTTTTGCCGCCGCTCAAATTGCGGGCGCGACAGATGCGGCTACGCTTTGGACAAGCAAGGTCCAGCCGCTCCTCGATTTCAATTGCGTCAAGTGCCACGGTCCCCTCCAACAAAAGAGTGGACTTGAGCTGGACAATATCGACACTTTGATGAAAGGCGGCGACGATGGCGCTGTCATCGTCCCGGGCAAACCGCTGGCCAGCCGCCTCTACAAAAACCTCGCCTCCGATGCCGAGCAGCACATGCCGCCCAAAAAGCAACTTACGGAGGCTGAACGGACCGCAGTTCGTGAGTGGATCGCCTGCATGAGCGCCGCGGATGTCAACCCGGCGCCGGTGCCGCGCCCGCCGCGCCATTTTGAATCCGTAACGCTAGCGATTGACACGATGATTGCCGAAGGGTGGAAACAGCGCAGAGTCAAGCCCGCCGCCCCGGTTGAAGACCGCACCTGGTGCCGGCGCGTCTATCTTGATCTGGCCGGGCGCATTTGCACTGCGACGGAATTGCAGACGTTTCTCGACGCTCCCGCCGGCTCCAGGCGCATCGCTCTCGTGGACCGGCTGTTGGCGTCGGATGAATATCCGGCGCGGATGCGGGAACTCTGGGATGTATTTCTTATGGGCCGGCCCACCCGCGAGCGCACGGAAGACCAACGCCAGAAAAATGGCTGGTGGGCATTCCTCGAAAATGGCTTCAGGACCAATCGACCCTGGGATCAAATGGTCCACGCCATTTTGCTGGCGCGCTCCGCGAAGCCGGAGGACAAGGGCGCCTCCTGGTTTATTTACGAGCGCCGCGACAATTACCAAGCCATGGCTGAAGCCATCGCGCCGGTGGTTTACGGAACCAGGATCAACTGTGCGCAGTGCCACGACCACCCGCTGGCTCGGGAGATCAAGCAGGCCCACTATTGGGGCCTGGTGGCGGCCTACAACCGTTGCAAAAATGTCGAGGGCGGGTCCGACGTGGCAGAATCCGCCGTCGGGGGCTTCGTCAATTTCACGAATCTAAAGAAGGAATCTCAGCCCGCGATTGTAACCCTTCTCAGTGGCGGGACGGTGAAGGAGGATCGCCCCGCCGTCGATCAAAAAGAAGAGGATGGCGAGGACAAATACGTCGATCCGAACGCGAAATTACGGGTCCCAAAATTCTCCCGCCGCGCTGCTTTTGCCGATGCCGCCACGCAAAATAATCCGCTGCTGGCCCGCGCTTTCGTCAACCGCATGTGGTCGGCCTTCCTTGGGCGTGGCATCGTGCAACCCGCCGATGAAATGAACGCCCGCCATGCCCCGAGCCACCCGGAGTTGCTTGACTGGCTGGCACAGGATTTCGCCGCCCATCAATATGACATCCGCCGCGAGGTGAAAGGCCTTGTGCTCAGCCGCGTCTATGCGCTGGGAACAGCGGATGTGCCGCCCGAATCGTTCGCGGGCGCCATTGAACGACCGCTAACCGCGGAACAACTGGCCCGTTCGTGGCGCATTGCCGCCGGCCTCCCGCCCGTGGACGACGCCCTCCGGCGCGCCACCATTACCGCCCTGCCCGACGTGCCGCCCAAGGATTACAACGCCACCTACCAACAGGCGGAATTTCTCGCCGACTCGTCCCTGTTAGTTGAGATTCTCAGGCCCGAGGCTGCCACCACCATGGCTCGTCTGACCGCCTTGCCCGATCCGGCCGCCCGCGTTCGGGAGGCGTTTATGGCGACGTATGCTCGCTTGCCGGATGCGGATGAGGCGGGTCAGGCCAAGGCGTTTTTGAAGGCGCGCTCCAAACACCCTGTCGAAGCCGATCGCGATTTGCTCTGGGCGATGATGACCAGTGCTGAATTCTTAACCATGCCGTGACCATGAACCTCGATTCACCAGACCCAATCTCCGGTCAAGGCGGGGCGGAACATTTGAAGGACGGACTGCCTGTTCCCGGCCAGTGCTGCGTGAATGAGCATCGGCTGCACCGCCGGCTTTTTATCAAAGGGCTGGCCGGGGGTGCGCTGGCCACCGTGGCGAGTTTTTCGGGTTTGTTTCAAAACCCGATATTCGCGGCGCAAACAAAAAAAGCGCAGAAGCACTGCATTCTCCTCTGGCTGTGCGGGGCGCCGAGCCAGTTTGAAACCTGGGATCCCAAACCTGGCCGGCCCAGCGGGGGACCGTTCGGAAGCATCCCCACGAAAATCCCGGGCATTCATTTTTCATCGCTGCTGCCGCGTTGCGCTGGCATCGCTGACAAATTGAACATCGTGCGCAGCATGAAAACCGCGCAGACCGAGCACTTCCTGGCGATTTCGCTTCTGCAACGCGGCAACCCGGAACGCGCCGGATTCACCAGGCCCACCCTGGGCAGTGTGTGTTCGCGCGCACTGGGTCAGTTGGACTCGCCGATTCCGAATTTCATCCTCCTTGATCCGATTCCCGGCGGAAACGAGTTCGAGAGTTTTAAGGCGGGCAACTGGGCTGGATGGCTTGGAGCGGAATATTCGCCGGTGCGCTTAGGCGGGGATTATACCCACTTTGTCGAGACCGCCAAGGAAGTCATTCCCCAACACGACCGTGAATCCCGCGAAACATTGCGCCGCTTCCTGACTAAAAAATACGAACGTGAGCGGAAGAGCGGAGTTGCGCGCAGTCAGAATGCGGCGTTCGATCGGCTCAAGGGAATGGCCGCCTGCGCGGACCTTTTCGATTTGAACAAACTGCCCCCCAAAGACCGTGAGCGCTATGGTCCGGGCAGCTTTGCCCAGCACTCGCTCATGGCGCTCAACCTGGTCGAGCACGGCGCGCCTTTCGTCATGGTGGCCAATGGCATGAATTGGGATAACCACGTCTTCCAGCACGAGATTCATCAAATGCTGGTCCCAGAACTGGATCGGATCCTCTTTCATCTTGTCAACGACCTGGACCAGCGAGGTCTGTTGGACAGCACACTGGTTATTGCGATGGGGGAATTCGGCCGGACTCCATGGATAAACCCAGCTCGTGGCCGCGACCACTACCCCAACGCCTGGAGCATGATGATGACCGGCTGCGGCTTGAAGCGCGGCGTGGTCACCGGCGCGACCGACGTGGACGGCGTGGAAGTCGTTGATAAACCGTACGACGAACAAAACCTGTTCGCCACCATATTTACCGCCCTCGGTATTGATCCTTACGCCGAATACGACCTGCCCGCCATGCCCACGTTTCATCGCGTGGAAAACCAGGCGCCCCCAATCCGGGAATTGCTGGCCTGAAACCATGAAGCTCACTCTCGATCTAGACGCCAAATTGCCGACCGGTGCGTTGGGCCTCGCCATCGAACCGGATGGCAGCGCGGCGTTCGCCGCCTGTGCGGACGGTTCGATTCATGGTATTGATCTCGACACGGGCGAGACGGATCTTTTCGCGGAAAAGCATTCCTCTTTTGCCAGCGGCTGTGTGTTGTTGCCAAACGGCCGCACCTTAATCTCCGGTGGCTATGATGGAATACTGATTTGGCATGAGGTGGACACGGGCCGTTGCCTTCGGCGTGTGGCGGCCCATAAGTTTTGGAACTGGCAGCTCGCCTTGTCGCCAGATGGCAAGCGATTGGCCACCACAACCGGACAATACGTTCCCGGCGGTTGGAAATATGAGCCGGCGGCGGAAACTGAGCCATCGGTCAAGGTCTTCGATACTGCCACCGGCGACCTTGTCACCTCCTTCGCTCACACACCGCCCGTCATGAGCTGCGCTTTCACGCCGGACGGAGACCATCTCGCCGCTGGCAATATAATGGGCGAAGTTCGCGTGTGGGATGTGCAATCCAAGCCTGGCAGTTCGCCTGTGGCCCAATGGACATCGCCGGATTTTACGTCTTGGGGAACGGTCAAATCGCATCATTATTCCGGCGGCATCTACGGCCTCGCCTTCGCGCCTGACGGAAAATCGCTTTTGGGTTGCGGCATGGGTCCAATGATCGATCCCATGGCCGGCAATGGGAAAATGACCTGGCAGCGTTGGGATTGGCGGAAAAGTGCGAGGCTTGACCAGATCAAGGACGACCAGCACGGCGCAGGCCTTATGGAAACAATCGTTTGGCACCCGAACGGCAGGCACTTCCTCATGGCGGGTCGCCAGGCGCAAGGCACTTGGAACGCAGCCGTCTTTGACTCCTCGGACGGCAACCTCGTGCAATCCTTGGACACCAAAAAGCGAATTACGCACGCCGTCTTCACCGCCGATGGAAAATCCCTCGTCATTTCCGGCGCCACCGGGCAGCCGCAACGGAAGGACGGAAAATGGCCAGCTTGGGGGCGGGTGCAGGTTTATCGGGTGACGGTTTGATGCATACTTGAAATGGCGCGCGAATCAGACGAGCGTCGTTTGCATCCGAGTCCCTTCTCCTCGGCGCAGTTCGTAGAGTCCGAAAATTGGCCCAAGATGGCCCCAACCAGCGTGACGAGTGAAACTTTCGGCCGCATAATGACAGTTTAAAACCTATGAGTATTCGCCGCCAGCCAGTCGCCATAGACGCTTGGAACAAGAACGGAGTCTGGCTCGCACCGTCAGCTTTCACGCTGATTGAATTGCTGGTGGTTATCTCTATCATCGCCATTCTGGCGGCTCTTCTGTTGCCGGCGCTGGCCCGCTCCAAGCAAGATGCCAAACGCGTTCAGTGCGCCAGCAATCAACATCAGATTTCTCTCGGCTGGATCATGTACGCCAATGATTCCGGCGATTACTACCCATACATGCGCGGCTGGGCGGCGGCCGGTGGACAAAAGGGAACATATACTCTGGATAGTTATGTGGCCGACTCGTTCGGTGTCACCACTACTTTTTCCAATCGCCCGCTCAACAGATATGTTCCCAACGCCGCGACCTGGCAATGCCCCTCGGACAAAGGTGACGTCAACTATGGCGCAAACAACTGTTTCCTCCAATATGGAAACAGTTATTGTCCCGAACACGTATTTGACGTCTGGCGTGTGAAGCACATCACTGCCGACACGGAACCCTCCTGGGACAATGGCGGAGCGGTCCCGATCAAGGGCCAGCAGATGGCGCCGGGCGTCGCCAACAAAATCATTCAGGGAGATTGGGAATGGGAAAATCAAAGTTACAACATCAACACCAATTCGGGCGCTTGGTGGCATAACTTTAAGGGACAACGGCGATTCAACATGCTTTTTGGGGATGGGCATGTTGTGTTCTTCACCTTTCCGACCAACACACCACTATTCGAGGCCGGGCCTCCGCCAGACCCAACCTTTCTTTATTGGTAATGGCCGATGGCACTTGCTTTCCTTGTGCTGGCCCTCCCGGACTGTTAATCTCACCATACCAAAAACCCCTGACTTGAAAGCCTTATGCGAGCGCACCGAAACCTATTATGTCGAGAAATATTGACTGGCTACGCCTTTTTTGTCGTCGCATCGCACGTTTTGTTGGCGACGCCCTTGCCCATTGAAAAGGACGTGGAATGGCAGCCGTTCGCTGCGCAGGTCAACCGGTTGATCGAGGCCACGGATTATCTCGGCTCGCCCTTCAGCGCCGACGAGAAAAAGGCAATCGACATTGCCATGAAGGACACCGACACCCAACACGCCGCGGAAACCGTGCAGACGATTTTGGACCGGCACTGTCTTTTTGGCGTCACGATCAATCCGGAAATGCGGGTGAAGGTGGCCGCCGGGCCGGCGAAGCCGGAACTGGTCGAGCAGGGCTGGCGGCAGTTCCTGGTCAAAGTCGTCAACGATTCCGGCACCACGGCGGAGCTGCAAGCCGTCAGTCCCAATGCCGTCTCCGTCTATTCGCAGGAGGGAGGTGGGCCAAGGAGAAATGCGTCCGACCAGTATTACCGCAAGAATGGCGACGCCCCTCTGCTTACGGACGGCGCGCAGCTCTGGCTCGACTTGCAGACTTACAACCAGCCGCCGCTCTCCAAAACGCTCAGCGGATTACCGTTGGAATACCGCATCATCCAGCTTTACAGCCGCGACGCCGGCCTGCGCGAGGCGAAGTTCTCCTTCAATGTCGGCCAGGGTACGCAAGATGTCGGCTTCCGCAACGAAGTGGACACGCTGTTTACGTGCTTGCCCGCGCGAACGATCACGTTCCGCGTGCGCGACGAGAACAACCAGCCGGCCACGGCGTCGTTCCTGATTCAAGACGCACGGGGGCGGGTCTATCCTTCGCAGGCTAAACGACTCGCACCCGACTTCCCGTTCCAACCGCAAGTCTACCGCGGTGACGGCGAAACGGTGAAACTGCCGGACGGCGATTACACGGTGGAATTTTCGCGCGGGCCGGAATCCGTCACGCAAACGCGCCGTTTAGTCGTCACGCCAGCCGCGCAGGAAGCCGCGTTCAAAGTGGAGCGCTGGATCGATCCCTCGCAACTGGGCTGGTGGTCGGGTGATCATCACATTCATGCCGCCGGGTGTGCCCATTATGTCAAACCGACCCAAGGCGTGCTGGCCTCGGACATGATTCGCCACTGCATGGGCGAGGATTTGAAAATAGGGGCCAACCTGACGTGGGGGCCTTGCTTCGATTACCAAAAACAGTTTTTTTGCGGCACCGTGGACAAGGTCTCCCAATATCCCTATCTGCTGCGCTACGATATCGAAGTGTCCGGATTTGGCTCCCATCAATCCGGCCATCTCGTTTTGTTGCGGCTCAAGGAGGAGATTTATCCTGGCGGCGATTCCAAGGACCACTGGCCGACCCTTTGTTTGAACACGCTGCGCTGGGCCAAGCAGCAAGGTTCGGTTTGCGGCCCGGCCCATTCCGGCTGGGGACTGGAAGTGCCAACCCGCGAACTGCCCAACTACATCGTGCCGCCGTTCGATGGCATCGGCGCCAATGAATTCATCGTCGATGTGACCCATGAACTGCCCGGGCCAGACGGCAAGCTGTTGCCGGCGGTGGATTTTCTTTCGATGGTGGACACGCCTTATGTTTGGGAATTGAACATGTGGTATCACACGTTGAATGCCGGCTATCGCACCCGCATCAGCGGTGAAACCGATTTCCCCTGCATCTACGACGAGAAAGTCGGCTTGGGCCGTTCCTACGTGAAGCTCGACGGCAAACTGGATTACGACGCCTGGTGTGAAGGCATCCGGCAGGGACGCAATTATGTCAGCGACGGCAAGAGTCACTTGATGGAGTTCAAGGTCAACGACGTGGCCGTGGGCGAAAAAGGGAGCGAGTTGAAATTGGCCCAGCCGGCCGCGGTCACTGTGACCGCCAAAATCGCCGCCCGATTGAATGAGCAACCGGACCGGACCTTGCAGAAGCGTGACTATGCGAAGCAGCCCTACTGGGACATCGAACGCGCGCGCATTGGCGACACGCGCGAAGTGCCGGTGGAAGTGATCGTCAACGGTTATCCGGTCGCGAAGAAGAACATCGTGGCGGACGGCAAATTGCAGGACGTGAGTTTCGAAGTGACCATTGACCGCAGCAGTTGGGTGGCATTGCGCATTCTGCCCTCCTCGCACACCAACCCGATCTTTGTGCTCATCGATGGCAAACCGATTCGCGCTTCCAGGCGCAGTGCGGAATGGTGTTTGAAAGGGGTCGAGCAATGCTGGACGCAGAAGGAGAAATTCATCAAAGCCTCCGAGTTGGAAGAGGCCCGGCTGGCTTATGACCACGCCCGCGCCGCCTACCAAAAAATTCTGGCCGAATGTGAACAGGACTAGGTCGGTCCGCTCTTTCCCAAACTCAAGCCGATGTGGTGCGGGGCGTTGTCGCGCTTTTCCTCCTGCTGCTGGTAATGCGGCCGCGGCCTGGGACGGAGGCTGCGACTTCTGGACGAGAGCCGAGGGTCGGCAGCTTCGTCTGTCGCTCTGGGTGCGGCTTCGGCGATGCGTCAACTCCCCAAGGCCTCATCTACTCGCGCACGCAGGCAAACAGGGTGCGGCCATAGTTTTTCTCAAAAGGCCCCACAGCATCGGAGTCCGTGCCGAACCGGATTACCCTTTTGAAGGTTGTATTCTTGTAGAGCCACTTTTCGATGAAATCGGCGTCCCACTCTTGAAGGTCTTCTTTGAACCATTCTTCATGGTTTTGGCCAGTATCAAAGAACAGCACCTTTTCGGTAACGCGGTCTATCATGCCTATAAACTCTTCGGCGGTGATGCTTGCGCGACCGAGGGCAAAATGATGCGCGACGCTGAAGCATGAAACGACATCAAATTTCCGGGTGCTTTCCCTGAGGAATTGGACCAAGTCACGGCAAATTAGAAAGTCCTTGCTATTGTCATAAGCCAGCTCTCCCACCTTGATGGCAATGGGATCTCGCTCCACGCCGTAGGCATCAAATCCAAGCGCGCGCATCTGCGCCACAAACCAGCCGTAACTCGACCCGAGGTCAACATACGATCCCCCGCTAATCTGACGCGACTGCAGCAAATCGCGCATCAAGGCGAACCGATCCGCGCAACGCCGCACCAGGGGCCATGTGCGCACTTCAGGAAGCCCAATGGGTTGATAAAGTTCAACACGTCCGTTCTGCCAAAGCACCTTCAGGAGCAAGTCTTGCATGGGTGTTAGAACCGCTTCTTGCTGCGGCAGGACTTCAATGCACTTTTCGCCTCTAACAATCGCCGCCGCCACCCGATGATTGCCGTCAATGACTTCAAAGCAATCGGAATGGCGAATGGGCCGGACATTGATAGGCTCCCCTTTCTTGGTGTGGCCTGGCAATTCAGGCACTATTTCCTGGTTTAGCAATTGTTTGATGAACCGTTGTGCAACCAGCACAATCTGATGCGGCTCCTTGGCGTATGGAAAATAGTGGCCAAAGTATCTCATGGACTCCATGGCGTTACGATAATAGGCAGTTTGCTCGAATCTCCCTGGAGAAAGCAATTTGTCCCCTTCAATGGCGTATTCCCGCAAAAATGCCACGTGAGGACCTTTCTCCATGGGCGTGGAGGGAAGCAGCGGCTGGCCGGTGATCAGCGCATATTGCGCGGCAGAAGCCATCGTTTCCCCGCCCCGCAACAAACGCGTGGTCGAAACCCGAATCGGTCTGCTTGAAGGGAGCAGTCCCCGCAATTTGCCCTTCACAACCCGCAATTTGCGCTTCACAAGTCGATAGGGAGCCTTTATGAGAGCCGAAGTGCGATATCCATTCCTGGTGGCCAGATTTAAACCGTTATTCATATTTTTCTTTCGTCTGTTACAATGAACATATGCTCTAACTAATATTATACCTATTGACTTTATATACTTATGTATGTCTTGATTTACAGCGTGTTACATTTCATTCATTCGATAAATAACCACATACAGCATATTATGTCAATGGATATTCTTATATTTTGATTAGTTTAGTGCGTTTTTTGCTGAAATGGCTTTCCCCGGGTGAAGCAACCCGCCGCGGGAGAAGGGTGGCGGGAGTGGCGGGGATCAAACCCGTAACCTCTGCCGTGACAGGGCAGCGCTCTAACCAAATGAGCTGCCCTTTCGAAGTGCGGGCCTGTGATGGCCCGTGGTATAGGGCAGGTTCCACTTGCATTTTTTCGGCGCCAATGGATTCCCAATATGAGCAGCAGGGAAACGATGATCGAATTTGTCAGCAAACTGCCGGAGGAAATGTCGCTGGTGGAAATTGCCCGCGAAGTTGAACTGCTGGCCGGCCTCCAGACCGCCCGCGAACAAGCGCGTCGGAGCTAGGGCATTCCGGCGGAAGACGCACGCAAGCTCGTGGATGCATGGGCGTCAAGGTAATGCTCACGCCGCCAGGCCAGCGGCGAAACGGCTATCCTTGGGGAAATGGCCCGCTGCGGGCGAAGGGTGGCGGGAGTGGCGGGGCTCGAATCCCCAGTTTCTGCCATACACAACTCAGCGTAAATCGCTAAGTTATACATGGATAAATGCTTATCCGATGTTGCTGTTGGAGTCAAGTCCGTCGACTAGGACACTTTTCCCGAAGTTTTGCAGTGACGAACGTGACGAAACGGGTTGCTGAAAGTTCGATACGAATCGGAGGGCAGAACCGTTGAATCCAATTTGGAACCGCGCCCCTTTCCTGCTCGATCTCGGCGTACCCGGCGTCGCATAATCCGTAATGCGCCGCGCCGTTCTGAACACCACCTACTCGGCGGAGTCAATAGCTAACAAGCCCTGCACGAAATCTTCAAGAAATCACAAACCGCTTCGTGCCGCAAAACTCAAGCAGATTCACCGCGACGGAAAGCTGAATGATTCCTTTGGCCCGCCGCTTGCCCCAAGTACGGTAAACGCCAGCCACGAACTCGCCGAATGTCATTGGCTTACTGGTGGAATGGGCTTTCATCGGCAATTTCTGCGCATTTTTAATCATATACCAACCTTGTAAGCAGATCGCCTGCCATCGCTGAATTGAGACGAGTCCAAGGTGAGCCGAAACGGCTCCCAAGGGGCACCCAGTAGCATCTTATGGCACGGATTATCGGGCCAACGGATGTTAGGAACCGTATCGGAACTCTAATCGGTTGCGCCCGCCTTGCCCCACGTTTCAAGAGGCGCTGGAACCCTGCGCGGCGGCAGGATTGGCCAGCACGCCGGGAAAGAGTTCTGGGGCTGCTCGATGTTTTCCCAGACCAAGTGCGGCGGAATTCGCGAGGTGGGGTAAACATCAATTTTTAATCGCTCCCTGCTGAAGGCCCGGTAAAACTGTTACCGTGTCGCCCTTGGGACGATTTGGTTGCCGAAGAAAAAATGGACTTCCGCGCAACTTAAAAAGGCACAATCCGTGCGCGGCAAACTAAACGTCCCCCGCGAACGCTTCCGCCAAACCGAAGCCCAATCACGGTAAGTGCTTGGTATCAGGGAGTTGGGGATGGCGGGAGTGGCGGGGCTCGAACCCGTAACCTCTGCCGTGACAGGGCAGCGCTCTAACCAATTGAGCTACACCCCCCGCTCGGAAATTTAAAAGTAACTCGATTTCTCCAATGCCGTCAACTGCCAATCGTCCGCCAATTTTTCCCCCAAATTCGCCAAAAATCCTAATCCTGCTCCTAATCATCTCCCGCATTCCACGCCATGAAGTGCTTGAATTCTTCTTTGCGCCTTTGGGCATTGGCGGCTTTGCCTTAAATCGCTTGGGTATGGATTTTAACGCCAAGTCGCAAAAACGCCAAGCCGCAGGGCAAAGCAAGACAAGCAGAGTTGATTGAGGAAGTTGCGGTAAATTGCGATGGAAAAACGAAAAATCGTGATCCCTTCCGCAAGCGGTCAGCGAAGCACTCTTCGGTGGGCATCGGGCAAACCCATTCAAGCCCAGTCAAAGCGAGTCAAGCCTTGGAAGACCCTGACAATGCTGGAAGAATCGCAGGGGCTGGCAATCCAAATAAATGCAGCTTTATCCTATAAACATCTATGTCCCAATATTTTACGTGCCAGAAAGGATCTTTCGCCAGCGCGCCAATTGGCGGGAAACCTGTTGCGGGCCTGGTGCTCCCACGGAATTACGACGCGCCAGGGCCTTTTTCAGATTGAAGACTTCCAAAACTTCGCCCTTCAAGGCCGGGTCGATCTCCTGCCATTGCTGCGGCATCAATTGATCCAGCGGCAGGCCCAGCCGGGCTGCGGCCGCCACGGCTGCCCCGACAATTTGATGGGCCTGGCGAAAGGCCATGCCATGGCGCACCAGCGCGTCAGCCAGGTCGGTGGCCAGCAGACTCGGATCGGAGGCGGCCTCCAGGCACCTGGCTTCATGGACTTGCGTATTGGAAATCATTCCGGCCATCAGGCGTGTGGCGTTGCGCACGGTGTCAGCCGAATCGAACAGACGCTCCTTGTCTTCCTGCAAGTCCCGGTTGTAAGTCATTGGCAGGCCCTTCAAAAGCGTCAGGAGCGCCATCAGATTGCCAAAAACCCGTCCCGCCTTGCCGCGAGTCAATTCCGCCACGTCCGGATTCTTCTTTTGCGGCATCAATGAGGAACCGGTGGTGTAAGTGTCCGAAATGGTGATAAAGTTAAATTCCGCCGTGGCCCATAGAATCCAATCTTCTGCCAGACGCGACAAATGGACCGCCAGCAGCGCCGCTGCCGCGCAGAATTCCACGACGAAATCGCGGTCGCTGACGGCATCCATTGAATTTTGTGTCAGGCGAGGCCGCTTCTTGTGATCCACAAAGCCCAGCATGGTCGCGACCATCTCGCGATCCAGCGGCAAGGTCGAACCGGCGATGGCCCCGCTGCCGAGAGGACAGACATTGGCGCGATGGAAGCAATCCATCAGGCGGCCGCAGTCGCGCTCGAACATTTCCATGTAGGCCATGAGATGGTGCGCGAAGAAAACCGGTTGCGCCCGTTGCAAATGGGTGTAGCCGGGGATAAGAACCTGCGAATACTTCTGCGCCAGCGCCAGCAAGGCCGCCTGCAAGGAACGCAAGGCCCGGCTCAAATCGACAATCTCGTCCCGCAGCCACATGCGCATATCCAAGGCGACCTGGTCATTGCGCGAGCGGCCGGTGTGCAGTTTGGCGCCGGCAGGCGTCCGCTGAGTCAGCTCCGCCTCGATGTTCATGTGGACGTCCTCGCAAGCTTGGTTCCACGGAAAGCGGTCCTCGCAAATTTCCTGAGCGATGTCGTTGAGGGCGTTTTCGATTTCGAGCAGCTCGGTTTTGGTCAGGATGCCGATCTTCTGCAACATGGCGGCATGGGCCAGCGAACCAAGGATGTCCTGTTCCCAAAGCCGGCGATCAAAGGAAACCGACTCCGTGAAATGGGCGACCTCGGCTCCGGGGCCTTCCGAGAACCGTCCGCTGCGCGAAACTGGACTTTTTTCACTCACTCGGCTCTGGACTGTGGGGCGAAAGCGGCGGGAAGTCACGCCAAAGTTTGTGGCACGAATGTTACGACTGTCTAAGCCCAATGACGAGGGACCAATCAGTGTTTCCCCTATGGTGCATTTCACAAGAACCCTGATTGTAAGCTCTTATGCTTGGTGTAACATCGCATCGTTGTTTGGGGGGATAAATAAGCCCGCTTGGTGATTGGTTGCACCAAGCGGGCTTTCTATTTTTTGAATTTCGCTTCTAGCGGCCAGGCCGTGATTTACGCCCGAAACCATCGCCGCCTTTAGGGATGCCGGATATACCTTTACCAATAACCCATCGGCTCAAGGCCAACTGAAAGTCATTGTGCCGAATACGGAATGGGCGATGCAATTGTTCGCACCCGCTGCGGGAGATGGTTCGTTATAGGAGAAGAAGCCGTATTTCAACTGGCCGGTAACATTTTTGCCAAAGTGCCGCGAGATGCCCGTTTGCAGGGCATTTTGGTGATGCCCAATCCCGACTGGCAAACCGGCTGCGATTGTGATGTTTACGGGCGCAGAAAGGACAGAGCCGCCGACAGGGTTGGTTATACTTACCGTAGGCGTCGGCGGCTCGACGGTGATTTCCACCACCGTAGATGTTTCAAAAATGCCGGTTGCTGTTGCTACAGCCGTGCCCTTCATCCAAGGTACGATGCGAGAACTGGGGATATGTTCCAAGGAGTGTTAATTTAGTCCGTTGCCAATTCGGAGATTGCTTTCCCAGAAACGCCGGTCAGCCCCTTACAATCCCGGTTCGATATGGACTAGCACGTCATGCACGTTGGGCATCTCCTGACGCACTCTGTCCTTCACCTGATGAGCGATGCCGTGCGCCTCGCGCACTGTCAATTTCGGATCGACCTCTACGTGCATATCCACGAAATACTCAAAGCCGACCTTGCGCGCGATGCACTTTTCAATCTTCTGGACCCCTGTCACCGAGCCGGCGACCGACCTGATGTGCGCGACCAGGGCGGCATTCGGCGCGGCGTCCATAAGCTCGTTCAATGCCGGCCCTAATAATTTCCATCCGTTCCAGGCAATGATGAGTCCCGCCACGATGGCTGCGGCGTCGTCGGCAAATAACAGCCCTGGACCACCCAACAAAGCGATCGTGATACCGATGGCAGCCGCCAGAGAAGTCACGGCATCGCTTCGATGATGCCAGGCATCGGCATAAACCACGATGCTGCGAACCGAGCCAGCCTCGCGTGAAACGAACCGGAACAGCGTCTCCTTCACCGCCACCACGCCAATCAAAACCAACAGCGTAAAAGCCTTGGGCGCCACGCGCGGTTGTGCCAGGTGCTGGGCCGCCTTGAAAATAATTCCCAGCGCCGCCAGTAACAACATCGCAGAGACTGTCGCAGCGGCCAGCGGCTCTGCCTTGCCGTGGCCATAGGGATGTTCCCGGTCAGCCGGCTCTGCCGCCACGACCAATCCTTGCCAAACGATGATGGAACTAAGAATGTCGGCGCTGGATTCAGCCGCATCGGCAATAAGAGCGTGCGAATGCCCAAGCAGGCCAACGGCGAATTTAGCAGCCGAGAGCACGGCGTTAATCGCCATACCGAGGAACGTGGCTCTGAGGCTGCGCTTGAGTCGGTCTGTTGACACGGGCCGGACATCATAGCGGAAGAGACGGCAATTCACAAGCTGGCATCGCCTTTTAGCCACGCGCCCGAGTTTTCCGGGCCAGATTCGGCAGAAGTGCGGCCACGCCCAGGCCAATCGAGAACGAGGCTAGAAGCGCGTTGAACACACGTTGATGATCTAGCGCCGGTTCAAGTGTGGAAAGTTGAATCGTCAGCACGAATGCTGCTACGGCCACTATTCGTGTCACCCGCGCCTTCTTCGGACTCTTCCAGCGTCCTGGCCAAATCAACAAGAATCCGGAGTTCGCCGCCAACATCACCAGCACGGCCGGCTCCCAACCGCGCAAGTTGAAGGTGTTAAAAACCAGCCCCAGAAGGATAACAGTCACAATAGCGGCCGCTGCGGCGCGCGGAGAGTCGAGCGGAGCCGGTTTCCGCGGATCAAACAAGAACCGTTCCGGATGCTCTGCATAGAGCTTCCCGGCCATCTCTCCGACCGCCCCCATCGCCTCTTGCAGCGCAATTCCCGTCGCTTTTCGAAAAAGACGAATTGCCAACGGCATCTTCCCATCTTCCAAGGCGATCACAATCTCCTTCAGTTGAGCCTCAGTCAGCTTCGGATTTTCTTCAGCGAGAACCAGCCCGCCTGTGGCTGTGCCGATGTGCCGAATTCCCTTCCACACTAATACTCCTCCAAACCAGCACGACGCATAAACCTGGCCCACAAAGACAATAATGTCGAATTGATGTCGCCAGACCGCCAGGTGAATCACCAACAGGCATTCCAGCAGGCCGCTCATGATTGCCGCCGCTCCTATAATCACGGCCGCCAGGGCCAATCGGAAGCTCGCCACATGGGTCGGCAGCTTGTAGATATACTCGCGCTGGTTGCGCATGAATTTCACCAAACTGACTCCGTGACGCCGCCCCTCGTAGTAGAAGCCAAAGTACATGGCGACAATCATCGGCCACGCGCGGAAATTAACCAACCAACTGGGATCATGGGGTAGTGGCGCGCCGGGATGCGCTGCTTGCCATACAATAAACCGATTTTGTTCAATCAGGTAATCAATCACCAGGAGCAGCCCTAGAATGAGCGTTGTCGCGACGCCCACCACCGCCCAGGGCCGCCTCCGAACGTTGTTGGTAAACTTTCGCCAGCCAGGCACAGGTCGCGCCTGGATCGGTTCTCGCCTCAAAAATCGGTCCAAGTCCTCCGCCAGCGCCCGTGCCGACGGATAGCGCCGCCCGGTTTGTTTATCCAGGCATTTCAGGCAAATCGTTTCCAAGTCCGCCGGTGCCGAAGGATTGAGCTTTCGTGGCGGGGTCGGATCGTCCTTGATGACCTTTGACAAGACCACTGCCGCCGTCTCGCCTGAAAATGCTTTCTGTCCCGTCATCATTTCATACAAAACCGCGCCCAGCGCATAGACATCTGTGGCCGGCCCGACCAAATCATGCCTGCCGGAAGCCTGCTCTGGCGCCATGTAACTTGGGCTGCCCATAATCGCGCCGGTTTGCGTCAGACTCAGGTCGCTCTCCTCCCGTTTCGCCAGGCCAAAGTCCGTGATCCGCGGTTGCCCCGCAGTGTCAACGAGAATATTCTGCGGCTTCAAATCCCGGTGCAATGTCCCCCGTTGATGCGCAAAATGCACCGCCTCCGCCACCGTCTTGAGCAATTGCGCCGCCTCCGCCGACGCCATCGGTTTGCCCCCGATCACCGCCGACAAGTTCCGCCCCTCCACATAATCCATCGAAAAATAGTGCCGCCCCTGTTGTTGCCCGACCTCGTGGATCGCCACAATATTCGGATGTTGCAGCGCCGCCGCCGCTTCTGCCTCCAGTCGGAACCGCTTGATCTCAGCTTCCCCCGCCAGTTGCCCGGAAAGAATCATTTTGACAGCCACGATCCGCTTCAGCGAAGTCTGCCTCGCTTTGAAAACGACCCCCATTCCGCCCCGCGCGATCTCCGACAGCAATTCGTAATCGCCGAAATAATGCAGGTTCGGGTCCAGCGTCGGCTCGATATCCGTCGGCAAAAGCTTTATGGTTTCCTCCGGATTGCCGCCCAGGGCGATTAACGCCAGGCATTTTGGGCACAGCCCGCGAACCGTGTTGGCCGGCAACGGGTTGCCGCATTGAGGACAAGTTGCGCTCATATTCAAGTTTTCCTTTCAACCCGTTCCTAAAGAAAATCGCCGATCCGATTACAAATTATTTTCGCTCCTGCCATGCGCCTCAACCCTGCAGCGCTTCGCATAAATGCCGGAGTTCGTCATCAACCTCTGCAGGCATCGCCACCGTTTGCACCACTTCCGCGCGCAGCAACTGCCTGAATCGCCCCCGCAGCCGATGCACCGCCACGGCCACGGAACTCGCCGGAATCTGCAACTCCGCCGCGATGGCTCCATATCCGCCTGCTGGCGGAGGACTCGTCAGGAACTCCCTTAGCCGGGCAAACTGCGTGGCGCGCTCGGCGTTCTCCTGCTCCAGCTTTTCCATCGCCCGCTCCATCAATGTCAGCGCGCAATGCCGGTCAAACAATACCTCTGGCGTCACCGGCGAGGCCGACTCTCGCGAATAAAGGGCCTCCGCCGCCTCTGTGTCGAGTGACAAGATCATCGCGCCGCCGCCTCGCTTTTGCGCCTGCGAGCGATCCCATTCGTTAGCGAGGAAATTTTTTAGATTCGCCAGGAGAAAGGACCGGAACCGCCCCCGTTTCGGGTCAGCCGTCGCTGCCAGCCGTTTTTGCAGCAGCCGAGCGAAAAAATCCTGGGTCAAGTCCTGCGCGTCATGGGGCGAATAACCCCTGCGCCGCACGAACGAATACAGAGGTGGCCAATAGGCTTGGCACAGCTTCGCTAGCGCTTCATCCGCGCGTTTCGTGTCTTCTAGACTGGCGGTCAGCACCACCGACCAATGCGTTTCCTCGAACTCGGCGTTCTCCGGCGGCATCGCCGGATGCTAGCGCCCTTCTGTGGCGAGTCAAGAACAGGCGAACAGCATTGCTCACGTTTTCGCGTGCCGTCAAGGTGCAGGCTCTGCGCTTGCTAAACGGGCGGTTGGCTTCGTTGTCAACCTGCCTGTCAATCACGAGCGAGCCTTCGACGCGCACTACGCCACCCCTTGACATTCCGAAAGGACTAGGGTATTGGTCTTTCGCTGTCATTACCCGGCGGCAATTCTTCGGCTGCCTTTATCCCTGGTTCCTTTGCAAGCCGGAAGAGTTTTTGGTATTAAATGGCATATGAAAACAGGCTACCTGATTGATATGGACGGGGTCATTTACAGGGAGAACCATCTCGTCTCCGGGGCGGCTGAGTTCGTGCAGGCGCTCACGGCGACCGATACTCCATTCCTGTTCCTGACCAATAATTCCGCGCCCACGCCGGAAGACCTCGTGGTCCGCCTCAAGCATTTGGGCATTCATGGCCTATCGCGACGCCACTTTTACACTTCCGCTCTGAACACGGCCGATTTCCTTTGCGCGGCCGATCCCAATTGCACTGTCTTCGCAGTTGGCGAAGGCGGACTGCTGGCGGCGCTGCATGAACAGAAGATTCCCAACGACACCATCCGGCCCCATTACGTCGTCGTGGGCGAAGGAGCAATCTCGATGGAAAAATTGAGCAAGGCGCACGAGTGTATCGAGCGCGGCGCGCGCCTGCTGGCGACCAATCCGGATAATTGGTGTCCCGTATCCGATGAGAAAACACGGCCCGGGGCTGGTTCGACCGCGGCCTTTCTTGAGGCCAGCACAGGACGGCGGGCCTATTACCTCGGCAAGCCCAACGGCTTTATGTTTCAGCAAGCGCGGCGCAAGCTGGGTGGATTTGCCAGTTCTCCGCCTGAACAAGTCATCATGATTGGCGATACCATGGAAACGGACATTCGCGGCGCGTTCGAGGCCGGCATGCAGTCGTACCTGGTGCTCAGCGGTTCGACGCAATTTGAAATGGTCGGCGATTATGTCTATCAGCCAACGCGCATTTTGCAGAGCGTTGGCGACCTTGTAGAAGAAATAAAGACAGGCAAGCCGAGCCATCCAACGCACGGTCAACCAACGGAGCCCGGCGCACATCACGCCGAACGGTTTGGCATCCGGCACCAGACCGATATTTTCGCCTTTCACAAGCCGAGACCGCGTCCAGCCATGACGAAATAGCGCCGGCGCATTGACAACCGCAGTCCAAACTCCCATTTTGATGGGAGTCGTGACGATCCCGAAAATCACAATCCGCCGCGTCGCTGTAGAAAAAATTCTTCCGTTGCGGCACAGAATCTTGCGCGCCGGTTTGCCGCCGGAAACGGCCAGGTTCGACGGCGACGATGCGGAAACGACTTTGCATCTGGCCGCGCTGATGGGGCCTGATTCCAATCAGGCCGCCGAGGAAGTGATCGGATGCCTGAGTTACATGCTCAATTCCTTCAACGACAAACCAGCCTGGCAGCTTCGCGGCATGGCTGTCGATGAAGCACATCAACGCCACGGCGTGGGCAAGAAACTATTGACGCACGCCGAGGAGGCCGTCGCCGCCGAGGGCAAGGTCGATTGTCTGTGGTGCAATGCGCGGGTGCCCGCCGCCGCTTTTTATCAGAAACAGGGATGGGCCATCGTTTCGGATGTCTTCGAAATACCGACCGCTGGTCCGCACGTAAAAATGACCAGGAAACTAAATTGTCCAAAGACGCGTGAAACCATTGAAAAACCACGCGTAAAGCGTTAGTTTTGTTCCAATGCTCGATGACCGATCATACATGCGCGCCCCGTACCGGCCTGGGCGGTCCATGACCACCATCCTATTGATTTCGCTGGCGGCGTGCTATTTGGTGCAGAAGCTTTTGGATGGGTTTCCCAAAACTGTAGATTGGGTCCCCGATTATCTCTCCTTGAGCGCCCCCGGCTTGGCCCATGGGAAAATTTATCAATTGATCACCTTCCAGTTTTTGCATGGCAGTTTCATGCACCTATTGATGAATATGATCGCCCTTTATTTTTTTGGGCGAGCCATGGAGGAGATGCTCGGCAGCCTGGGAATGCTGAGACTTTACTTAATTAGCGGAGCCATAGGTGGATTATTGCAATGTGGATTGGACTTTGCGTTTCACGCATTCGGTTTTTTACCCCAAGCCGTCTGGACGGCGACAGTCGGCGCTTCGGCGGGAATATTTGGATTGGTCGCCGCATTTGCCACTCGCGTGCCTGATCAGCCCATCACCATTTTAGTCTTCTTCTTCTTACCGGTCACGTTTAAAGCGAGAGTGTTGCTTATCATCGAGGCGTGCATCACCGTGGCTGGTATTGTAGGCCCATTGCTACCCCGTTCCGGTTTGGGACAGAGCAGCATAGCCCATGGGGCGCATTTAGGCGGCATGTTGACGGGCATCGCATGGATCAAATTTGGGATGCTCACCCGGCCTTCCTTCAATTTCTGGCGACGCCGCCCAGCCCGGCGCGAGTCCACACGAACGTCCTCCAAACGCTCCAGTCGAAGTTCAAGCCGAAAAAGCGAGGAAATGCCGCCCGCCGAATTTATCAGCCGCGAAGTGGATCCGATCCTGGAAAAAATCTCCGCTCACGGCATCCATAGCCTGACGGAGCGCGAGCGCCAAATTCTCGAGGCCGCGCGCAGCAAAATGGCCAAGCGATGATTGCCAAATATATTTTTCCCCAATGATTCAACGTTACTCCCGGCCCCCAATGCGGGACCTCTGGACCGAGCAGCGGAAGCTGGAAATCTGGCTGCAAATCGAATTGCTGGCCGCCGAGGCGCTCGTGGCCGAAGGTTTGGTTCCAGCCGCCGACTTTGCCCAAATGAAAGCCAAGGCCTCCTTTAGCCTCGAGCGTTGCAAAGAATTGGAGAAGACCCTCAATCACGACGTCGTCGCCTTTACCACCAACGTCTCGGAGAACATCGGTCCCCCTGCCAGCCGCTGGCTCCACTTTGGATTGACCAGCAGTGATATTATTGACACCGCCTTCGCCGTGCAAATGGTTCAATCGGCCGACCTGCTCATGGACGACGTCAAGGCGTTGCGCGAGGTCATCGCCAAAAAAGCGCGCGAACATCAATTCACCCCGATGATCGGGCGCAGCCACGGCATTCACGCCGAGCCGATCACGTTTGGATTGAAAATGGCGCTGATGCACGATGAATTCACCCGCGCCCTGGAACGGCTGCAAGCGGTCCGCCAACGCGTCGCAGTCGGCAAACTTTCCGGGGCTGTCGGCACCAGCGCGCACCTTTCGCCCAAAGTGGAATCGTTCGTCTGCGCCCGGCTGGGTCTTCGTCCCGCGCCCTTGGCCACGCAGGTGATACAGCGCGATTTGCACGCGGAGTTTATCGGTGTTGTGGCATTGGTTGGCGCCAGCATTGAACGTTGGGCCACAGAATTCCGCCATCTTCAACGCACGGAGGTGCTGGAAGCGGAAGAATTTTTTGCTCCCGGCCAAAAAGGTTCCAGCGCCATGCCGCATAAGCGCAATCCCATCACCGGCGAACGTCTGGCTGGCCTGGCCCGGGTCCTGCGCGGCAATGCCGTCGCTGCGCTGGAAAACGTTGCGCTTTGGCATGAACGCGACATCAGCCACAGCTCGGTCGAACGCATTATTTTTCCCGACTCTTGCACGCTGTTGGACTACATGCTGGCCACATTGGCCAAACTGACCAGCGGATTGATCGTTTATCCGGAAAACATGAAGCGCAACCTGGCGCTGTCGCTTGGCCTTTGGAATTCTCAGACCGTGTTGCTCGCTTTGATCAAAAAAGGTTTGACGCGTGAGGCCGCTTACGAATTGGTGCAGCGCAACGCCATGCAAACGTGGCGGGCCAAGCACGACGGGCGCGAGGATGCCGACTTTTTGGGCCAACTGCGGCTCGATCCGGAGGTCAGCCGCCATTTTGCCACGGGCGAATTGGAAAAGCTTTGCTCGCTCGATTTTCACTTGCAAAATATCCAGGCAAAATTTGACAATGTGTTCGGAGACTCCCCTGCTCCATCGAAATTAACATGAATATGTCCCGACGCAAATTTGTCCGCCGCACCGCTCTCGGCCTTGCCGCCGCTGGAGTGACCGCGGCGCAAGCGCAGCCCTCGCCGGAAAAGGGCGAGACTCCGTTGGTCATCTCGACCTGGCCTTTTGGCAAGGCTTCCAACGACGCCGCGCTGAAAATTTTGCTCGATGGCGGACCGATTCTCGACGCCGTTGAGCGCGGTATCTGGGTGACGGAAGGCGACGCCTCCAACAAATCGGTTGGCCTAAGCGGAAAACCGAATGCCGCGGGCTTCGTGCAATTGGATGCTTGCATCATGTTCGGGCCTGGCCACAAAGCCGGAAGCGTGGCGGCCATCGAAGGCATTCGCCATCCCATTTCCGCCGCGCGCCGAGTCATGGAAAAAACTTCGCACGTCATGTTGGTGGGCCAGGGAGCGAGAGAATTCGCGCTGGAGGAAGGACTGGAATCCATTCCCGTGGACGACAGCGAACTTTACGAGAAATGGCGTCAACAAAGGAATGCTGAGAAATCCAAAAAGCCGGCCAACCATGACACCATCGCACTGTTGGCTTTGGCGGCGGACGGCACCATTGCCGGCGGTTGCTCGACCAGCGGCTTGGCCGGCAAATTACCCGGCCGGGTAGGAGATTCGCCAATAATTGGCAGCGGTTTGTATGTTGATAATGACATCGGCGCGGCCGGCGCGACGGGTGTGGGAGAAAATGTCATGCGTTATTGCGCCACGTTCATGATCGTGGAGTTCATGCGCCAAGGCCTGGCCCCGCAGGAAGCAATCGTCAAAACGATCCGGCGAATTACCGAGTCCGAGCGCCGTAACGACCTGAGCATTAACTTTATCGCGCTGGACAAGCATGGCCGATACGGGGCCGCCGGGACGGATAATAATTTCAAGTACTCGGTGGCCACGCCGGGCAAGAGCCTGGTGTTGGACAATCCGGGCCTATGACGTCAAACAAAAAAGCGCCGGTGCGCGTGGGTTTGATTTCCCTCGGTTGCGCAAAAAATCTGGTCGATGCCGAAATCATGCTCGGCTCGCTCATGAAAGCCGGCCATGAAATCACCAATGAAGCCGCCTCGGCTGACGTTCTCATCGTGAATACTTGCTCGTTCATCGAGACCGCTCAGGAAGAAAGCATCGATGCCATTTTGGAATCAGTCCAGGCGCGGCAGCGCAATAATCCGGCCCAGGGCGTCATCGTTTCCGGCTGTCTGCCGCAACGCTTCCGCGACGATCTGCCCAAACTTCTGCCGGAAGTGGATGCCTTCATGGGCATCGATCAGGTCGCGCAGGTTTCTGACATTGTCGATCAAGCGCTCGCGCGCCGCCGCGAGAAGTTGGCCGGCTCCGTGACCGCCGCTCCGCAGAAAAAAGAAGTCGCGCTGCGGCTGGCGCAATTGGAGAAACAGCCGCCATCTGTCAATGTTAACCTCCGGCCAAGCTATATCCCCGATTTTGCCACGCCTCGCTTTCGATTGACGCCGAAGCACTTCGCCTACGTAAAGATTGCCGAAGGCTGCAATCATCCGTGCAGCTTCTGCATCATCCCGCGCATGCGCGGCTCGCATCGCAGCCGGGCGCAGGCCGATATCGTGCGCGAGGCCCGGCAGCTTATCGCGGACGGCGTCAAGGAACTCAACCTTATCTCGCAAGATTCAACTTATTACGGCTTGGATTTGCGTCCGGCCCATTCGCGCGCCATTTCCTCGCCGGAGAAATTCACAGCGGCTGCTCATGCCTTGCCGGCGGACGCATCCACACTCTGCACGCTGTTGCGCGAGTTGAATGAGTTGCCGGGCGAGTTTTGGATTCGTTTGCTTTACACCCACCCCGCCCATTGGACCGATGAATTGATTCAGACCATTGCCGAATGTCCAAAAGTCGCGCGCTACGTGGATATCCCTTTGCAGCACATTCACCAAAATATGCTGGAACGAATGCGCCGGGAAACTTCACAAGAGTACATCGTCAATCTGATGGCCAGAATCAGGAATGGAATTCCGGGCATCGCGTTGCGAACGACTTTCATTGTCGGATTTCCCGGCGAAACGGAGGAATATTTTCAGACGTTGATCGATTTCATTCAGGCGACGCGTTTCGAGCGATTGGGCGTGTTCACTTATTCGCAGCAAGACGGCACACGCGCGGGGAAAATGGAGGAACAAGTTCCAGATGCAATCAAGAAACGCCGCCAACGACGCGCCATGGCCGAGCAATTAAAGATTGCCCGGCAAATTTCAACCGCGTACGTCGGCAAGGAAATTACAGTTCTTGTCGAGCGTGAGGCAGCCAAGGGAGATTTGGAGACGGCCCAAATCCGCTCATGGGAACATGGACTGATTCGCTCCGGCAGCCGCCAGAGTTCCGTAGTCGCAAATGGGCGAGGACGTTATTGGGTGGCCCGAAGTCAAGCTGATGCACCCGATATCGATGGCCGTGTCTATCTGCGCGGAGAGGCGACTGCAGGCGAGTTCGTTCGCGTGAAAATCATTGGGCATACTGATTACGACCTGCTTGCCATGCCTCTGCAATAATTCGCGCGGGATAAGAGTCGAGCGCATGCCTACCACCAACGCGGCAATAAGCCCAAAATAGAGCAGGCTCATCACCATCCGTTGTTGCGGCGTGACCTCGAAATACCGGCGATCCTCGTCGGACTTGGGCCGAAAGAGCGAGAACAAGCGTGGCAGAGAAAAGACGAGGATCAGTACGAGTATAAAATTGAACTGGGTAACCATCAGGAAAATGAGCACCGCAAATCCCACCAGCCAGAGCCACGGCGAAAGCGCGGTTACAATTCGTCCACCGTCCAGAAAACCAATTGGCATGAGATTGAATAGGTTGAGGAAAAAGCCGGAGTAAGCCAGGCTGCGAAACAAAAGATTGCCGGTGGCCTGATAAAGTCCTTCGCACACCAACGCTCCCAAAGAACCCAGCAATGGCCCGCCAATACCGACGACTGATTCCATCCACGCGTTGCGCGGCGTTTCCTTTAGCAAAATCACCGCGCCCATAAAGGGAATAAACATGGGAGCGCTCACTTTGAGGCCGAATCGTTTGGCGGCCAGCAAATGTCCACATTCGTGGACAAGCATCAACAAAACAAACCCAACGGCAAACCAAACTCCCCAAAACAAGGCGTAAACCCCGATGCTAATAATCATCGTGCCGCCCGTCTTGAGCAGCAGCGGCAGATATTTGACAGCAGCCAGCAACGCAAACTTGAACTTGGCGAATAGAGCCACAATAGCCACGCCGACCGGCCCCAAGGCTTTCTTCACTTTGTCGCCGAAGCTAGCTTTCCGCGGCGGCAATGGCGATGGAGTAATCGGCGGCGGCACCGACGTAAATTCGTCAGGCGGATTTTCGTTCTGATCCACAGCAGCAGTGTGCCAGATTCCAGCCGTCCCGCGAGTTCAAACTGAATTTTGGAAAAAACTCGGTTCCCCGCCGTTTTCGGTGGAATGCCCTGTGAGGGCGTCCCTGCCGGGACGAGGCATTCTAGATTCCCGCGTCAAACCAATCCGGGGCTCGCTACGTTCCTCTGAAAACAGCGAAGAACCTCACTCATTAAAATGTTGTTGCATTCCCAGTTATGCGTGGTATTGTATCAACATTGACAGCGCTCCGGCGCTCGTTCTTTGAAATTTGGGGAAGCGAGTCAGCGGCCAGCGGTCAGAAATTGAAACCGCCGGCAGTCCTATCTTGGTCAATCGGCGCCGAAGGCGAAACTCACGCAAGTCGTTGATTTCCATGATAATTCCGGATAGTTTCGCGCATTTTTTAGGTTGAAAAGGTCGAACGTCATTCCAGCCGATCCGCCAACATCAAAAGATCGCGAAATGCTCCCGAACAGCCGCCGGTGTGGTGTGTCCATGGTCGCTTAGCCTTCACGGCGTGTTCAATCGCACCCAGTCAAACCTAATCAAACCTACAGGGCTATCCTATTGACTCCACCGACCCCTGTGGGTGGTATTTCGGGTTGTTGGACCCGCCCACCAGAGCATGATACGGAGCCGGCGACAG